>Ga0114975_10000522_pt1 | contig 29168 bp, 66 predicted proteins | sample S_130626_EF_Meta_FD_87031 | JGI IMG/M metagenome (GOLD analysis project Ga0114975, IMG submission 87031) | Freshwater microbial communities from Lake Simoncouche, Canada to study carbon cycling - S_130626_EF_MetaG | ecosystem: Environmental > Aquatic > Freshwater > Lake | place: Lake...
TACTTGAAAGATTTAAATCAGAAGAGTATAATGCATGGGTAGTTAGACCTCTTGCATCTGCATACGGTACAAAAGCCCAGGTAGAAGATGCCGAACGAAAATTCCTTAAGAAATACCCAAAGAACTTCTGGCTCGAAGAAAAAATTCAAGGAGTTACTGAGATTGTTAAAATGGATAGAATAACTCGCAATGCTGCAATTCAAGAGGTTCGTCAACTATCCTATGACTTAAAAATGCTTAGAGAGAACAAATGAAAATATCACATGAATCCCCGCTTTCGCTTCTTAATACATCTCGTTTTTATAACGATTATGATTACGCTCTGGTACATCTATTCGAAACAGAGCCAGAATATTATCAATTCTTTGTTGACTCTTTAGCTAAGGGTCGGCATGTAATCCTTGATAACTCTATCTTTGAACTAGGTACTGCATTCGATAGTGATCGGTATGCTCATTGGATTAATGAGCTTAAGCCTACAGAGTATATCATACCTGATGCATTGGAAGATACTCTGAAGACAATGGATAATGCTTTAGACTTTATGGAGAAGCATCCTAATCTACCTGGTAAGAAAATTGGTGTAGTGCAAGGTAAAAATTATACTGATCTTGTTAACTGTTATCTGTATATGGATTCAGTAATACGAGCAGATAAGATTGCAATTTCTTTTGATTACTCTTATTATCAAGAGGTTTACCCGCACTCTAATAAGTGGGTATCATTTGCTATGGGACGTGTAAATACATTAACGAGGTTACTAAACGATGGAGTTATTAATACTGAAAAGCCGCATCATCTATTGGGTTGTTCATTACCGATTGAATTTATGTTCTATAGGGAAGGCTTTGAGTGGTTGGATTCACTCGATACTTCCTCTCCTATTGTACACGGTCTCCTTGGTACTATGTACGAGCCTGGCGGTCTTATCCATAAACAGTCAATTAAGCTTGTCGACCTACTCAAATCTGTTCCCACCGATGAGCAGATGAAATGTATTAATCATAACCTATCTTTGTTTACCTCATATGTTACTGGTAAGCAAGGTCCTAACATTCACTTCATCAGATGATCTGGATTGCGTTTTTTAGTCAGACCGGGTCTGAGATAGCTAAACTATCTAGGATACTCAACCGTATCCCTAATCTCATTGTTACTAATAGACATGAGCATATTGTAGATATATCTCCATATGTTAAGGGCCTTAAGACGACTATAATGTATGGTAATCATGATATGTTGATGAAATATCTAGATAACCAAACGCTTTATACTCCGGAAGATACTCTAATTACGCTGCATGGTTACTTACGAATCCTTCCTCCAGAAATATGCAACAAGTATGAGATCTATAATGGTCATCCGGGTGCTATTACTATGTACCCAGAGTTAAAGGGTAAGGATCCACAGGTAAGAGCCTGGGAGGGCAGTTACAGTACAGTAGGTAGTGTTGTGCATAGAGTAACTCCTGGAGTAGATGAAGGTGAGGTACAGAGTGCAGTCTTTGCTGATAATACTGCTACGACACTAGACGAAATGTATGGCATTTTAACTGAGACGTCGTTAAAATCATGGATACAGTTTATGAAGGAAAAGTTAAGGTGAAAATTGGTATAACTGGTGCGCAATCGGTTGGTAAGACTACTCTATTAAATGCTCTTCGTAGTGAAAAGTTATTTGAGAGATATGCAGTTTGTGATGAAGTAACGCGTAGAGTTAAGTCCTATGGTTTACCTATCAATGAGGGCGGCAACGATACTACTCAATTGCTTATTATGAAAGAGCATATCTATAACGTATTCATGTATGACAATATGATTACAGATAGAACTGCATTAGACGGTTTTGTGTATTCGACATATTTGTTTAAGCACGATAAAATTTCAGACAAGACAATGCGTACTGTGACCGACATCTTTCATGAAGTATGGAAACAATATGATCATGTATTTTATATTGAACCAGAGTTTGAAATTGTAGACGACGGTGTCCGAAGCATCGATAGTCAATTTAGAGATGAAATAGCAGAGTTGTTTAAAATAACTATTGAAAAGAAGAGTCTATCAATGCATAGAGTAAAAGGTACTGTGCGTAATAGAGTAAGTACAATTATGGATTACTTAGAAGGAAGATAATGAATAATCAAGACGAATTAAATAACCTAGTATCTGTTCATCTAGGTCGTGCTGGTGACGGTACTGTTGTAAAGCCGTATGTTACCCCCGATGATGTTGATCCTAGCTTGCTAGTAGCTGTACCTCGTGTGTTAAATCGCACTGCGTATGATATCAGTGAAGATAACTTACCATTTGTAGGCATGGATGCTTGGAATGCATATGAGTTTTCTACTCTAACTAAAAATGGCTTCCCTATCTCTGGCTGGCTTAAGTTTACATATGCAGCTAATACTCCAAATATTGTTGAATCGAAGTCTGTAAAGCTATATCTAAACTCCTTTAATATGGCTCGTCATATTAGGAATGAAGGTGATTTATGGTTACTTGAAGAGCAAATTGCAAGAGACATTAGTAAAGCAGTAGGAGGAGAAGCTTATGCTTTCCTCACTGTTGGTGATGTACAAACTGTAAAGCCTATTACAGGCGACTTTATGAGTCTTGAGTCTTATTGTAATACTGAAAAGATGAGTTTTGATCACTATAATGAGAGCGCAGATATTCTTGAAGTAGTTCCTAGTATTGGTCGCTATGAACGATGGCGATCACATTCCCTAAGATCTAACTGCCGGGTAACTAATCAGCCGGACTGGGGTGATGTTTATATACATATTAAAGGGAAGAAGGCTGTGACGCCAGAATCTCTACTGCAGTATATTGTTAGTATGCGTAAGGAGAATCACTTCCATGAAGAAATATGTGAATGCATTTATAAGCGATTGTATGACCTCCTGGCACCAGAAGAGTTATTTGTTGTATGTCTATATACCCGTCGCGGAGGCATTGATATTAATCCTGTGCGTGCTTCTAATAGCGAGCTATTAAATCAAATCCCTTTAATAGAAACTTATAACTTCTGTACTAAGACTGCAAGACAATGAAGCAATCTCCAGATAAAAATGTAAACGAGATCTGTACTGAGTTTATCGATCGCTCAGAGCATGGGTTTAGAAAGTACGGTGTAACGACTGAGCGTAATGATCTTACGCCAGAGCAATGGATACAGCATCTTAAGGAAGAGTTAATGGATGCGGTAGTCTATATTCATCGTATTCAAAAGAACATTGAGGCAAATAAAGATGACGGCAAGTGATGTAATTAATTTGTTACCCGATACAAAGGGTTGTGTTGTTATATTGTCAGGTGGAATGGATTCTACTATTACGATGAGACTGGCTGTAGAGAGGTATGGTAAGGAAAATGTTTCCGCGCTGACTTTCTTCTATGGCCAGAAGCAGAAGCGTGAGATTGAGATGGCTCAGATGTCTACTAATATGCTAGGTGTTAAGCATAAGATTATTGATGCCTCTTTTCTGGGTGATATCTCTAAAGGTTTCTCTGCTAATGTAGATGAAGATATGGCAATGCCAACGATTAGAGAAGTTCTAGGTGATCCGAGACCTAAAACTTATGTACCTAATCGCAATATGATTCTTATGTCTATTGCTGCTGCGTTTGCTGAGACTCAAAACGTTGATACAATTCTATGTGGCTTGCAAGTCCATGATGAGTATGGGTATCATGATACGACTCAACGTTGGGTAGATAAGGTTAACGATTTACTTTCTGAGAACCGTATCATTAAGATTAAGTTAAATGCGCCGTTTAGTCAACTATCTAAGTATGACGAGTTACAGATTCTTAAAGAATTAGATGGGAACGTAATGTTGACAGCATTCACACTTACATGTTATAATCCTAATGATAGGCATGAGTCGTGTGGAGTATGTCCAAGTTGCTCTGAACGTATCGCTAACTTTGCTAAAGTAGGTACATCTGATCCTATTATGTACTCTAAGGTAATTCCTTGGGATGATATAATCGAAAAAATGAAAGCTTAATATGTGCGCTATAACTGCATCCTTTGATCCCGTAAAGCTTAAAGAGCTATACAAGCTTAACTCCTATCGCGGTGAATTGAGTTGGTCGTTAAGTTCTTTCTCTATTCATAAAAATAATAGAGTGGAACTTAATACATTATTTCAAGATAGTGGAAGTATGCCTGATGATTTATTTGAGTTTGCAACAGCCGTTACAGAAGATAAGTTCTTTGTTGCGCATAGCCAAGCACCTACGACTCAAGCCGGGCATATGCACCCTGCTGTGTATGGTGATACCTTGCTATGGCATAATGGCATTATAAAGCAAAAAACTCTCGAGCATAATACCTGGGATACGTTGTGGTTGCTAGAACAAATAACATCATATGGATGGAGTGCATTATCCAGAATAGATGGCACTTTTGCTTGTATCATGTATAATGGTGGTGAGATGTTTGTATTTAGAAATGAAATATCTCCATTGTTCTATGATAAAGATTTTAATTTTTCGTCTACTAAATTTGAGGGGTCTGAGACATTGGAGCCTAATAAAGTATTTAAATTAAATCTTAAGTATAAGCAACTAACGACTGAAGCGTACTTTGAAACGCATACCAACCCATATTATATTCCAGAAGAAGCATGAAACATATATTAGGCTCTACCAGTAAATCCACGTTAACAGAAGTAGCTCAAGGTGATAGCCAACCAAATGCTGTCGATCTTAGACTAGGTAAAGTATTTAAAATTATACCATCAGTATTTGAAATAAGCAATGATCATAAAAAGCATAGAGGCTCTCTTGAAGTCTTACCAGACGGAGAAGGATATTTTACGCTTTTTCCGGGGGCTTATGAAGTCGTTATGGAAAACATCATCAACGTTGGACCGGGCGAAGCTGGTTGGGTCATTACTCGTAGCACTCTTAACCGGAATGGGTGCTTTATTACTTCAGGTCTTTACGATTCTGGTTATCACGGTGTTATGGCCGGGGTATTACATGTTACAATTGATACTGCGCGTATTAAAAAAGGTACGCGAATCGGACAGTACTTGAGTTTTGATGCAGAAGCACTTACAATGTATGATGGCGACTATGGTATTGGTAAAACCCACGACGCAAAATATTAATCTAATGCGGTCTTCGGCGTCACCCCGCAATATAAACTCTGCCGCCTATGCTAAACATAGGAGAATCTAATGGCAAAATATATTTCAACTAAAACGTATAATCAAATAGGCCCAGTAGCTTATAGGCAATGGAGAGCCGATAGTCACTGTAATCTTATTCATGGTTATGCTTTATCGTTTCACTTTGAGTTTGAATCTGATACGCTCGATGTACGTAATTGGGTAATGGACTTTGGTGGTCTTAAGCCTCTAAAGAATAGTCTTGAAGATTGGTTTGATCATACCTTACTAGTTGCACAGGATGATCCGATGCGCGAACATCTACTTAACCTGGGTAAGCTAAAGCTGGCTAAGATTACTGAAGTAGAAAAGACTGGGTGCGAAGGTATTGCAGACTTTTTGTATGAATATATTAATACTATCTTCTTACCATCTTATGGTGAAGAGAAACGTATTTGGTGTAGTCGTGTAGAGGTTCGTGAAACAGACGCTAATATGGCAATGCGTGTAGGACATAGGGAAGATAACGAATTCAATGAGTGATACGACTAAAGAATGGTTTGGTATTCCTATTTACTGTAGAGCAGATGTAATTTCTTTTGATGAAAAAACCCAGTTATATAACAGCTTTGTAAAATTAAAAGATCAGAATGCATTAAGAACATATAACGGTACAAGTCATTTAACTTACGGTACGAATATTATATCAGTGTTAGATATGTTCAATCTGCAAAGTATAAAAGAAAAAATTAGACTATACTGTAATGATTTTTTAATAGAGTGCGGTACAAAATTTAAAAGAGTAGAAGTTAATGCAGACTGGTTAATAGGTTATAATAAGAATGAATATCAGGGTGAACACAATCATGGCTATGTAGATAATATTATATCCGGTGTTGTGTATGTAAGAGTACCAGAAAATTCATCCCCGATTATTTTTTCTACTCCTACACCCTTTATAACTCATGCCTGTTTAATGAATTTACGAGATTCAGTTTTTTATACTCCAGCAGAAGGCATGATCATTATCTTCCCAAGTTTCTTAAAGCATAAAGTTATGCCGAATACAGATATATCTGATGGATCACTAAGATTAGGCCTGTCTTTTAATGCTGCTATATCTTAACAACATAAAAAAGGATGTGTAATTGAGCAACAAAGTTTGTGTACTAGGTGATACCCACTTCGGTGTTCGATCTGATTCGAAACACTTTTCAGACTTTTATAGAAAGTTTTATTCAGAAGTATTTTTTCCGTATCTAGAAGAACATGACATTAGAGAGGTCTACCAGCTAGGGGACCTCTTTGATCGTCGTAAGTATATTAATTTCTATACCCTATCGGAGTGTAGAAATTACTTCTTTGATGTTGCAGAAGAAAAGGGTATTCATCTACATATCTTAATTGGTAATCATGATATCTTTTGGCGTGAGTCATTGAGTGTTAACTCTCCTGACCTGCTGCTGAAAGATTATGGTAATATTACTCTGTATGATAAACCGACGACTATCAAGATAGATAAGACACCATACGATATTATACCTTGGATTTGTAAGGAGAATGAAGATGAAGCCTATGCCTATATTAGAGGTAGCGCATCGGAGTACTGCCTGGGACATTTTGAGATTTCTGGCTTTCAGATGTATAAGGGGATTGAGAGCCATGATGGTATTTCTCCTAGCATTTTTAGCCGTTATAATCTTGTTCTTAGCGGCCATTATCATCATCGTAGTAATAACGGCAACATCACTTATGTTGGAACGCCGACAGAGCATACCTGGGCAGACTTCGAAGACCCGCGTGGGTTCCATATCCTAGATACTGCTACGGGTGAGCTAGAGTTTATTGAGAATCCTTTCAATATCTTTACTAAAGTATACTATGATGATACAAAAGACAATGGATACGATGCAGCAGACTTTGCTAATAAGTATGTTAAGTTAGTTGTTGTTAATAAAACTGATTACTATAAATTTGATCAGTTTGTCGATAGCATTTATAAAGCTAATCCTATTGAACTTAAGATAGTAGAAGATATGTCTGAGTTTGAAGGTTCATCTGATAATGATACGGAAGTTGATCTCGAAGATACGATGACTCTTCTATCGCAATATGTTGATAATATTGAGACCGAAGCTAATAAGGATAAGATTAAGACTATTATGAAGACCTTATACGTTGAAGCACAAAATTGGGAATCTGAATAATAATGGCATTGCAGTTCAAGACCATTCGCTGGTGTAATTTTCTCTCTACTGGCTCTCAATTCACTGAAGTAAAACTAGATACATCTCCAACTACTCTTATTGTAGGCGAGAATGGATCTGGTAAGTCTACTATCCTTGATGCCCTTTGCTATGCTTTGTTTAACAAGGCATTTCGTGATGTAAATAAGCCGCAGCTATGTAATAGCATTAACGGTAAAGGGATGGTTGTTGAGGTTGAATTTTGTATAGGTAGTAAAGAGTATAAAATTGTTAGGGGTGTAAAACCTAATCTCTTTGAAATCTATCTTAACGATGTTCTTATCAATCAAGATGCGGCAGCAAGAGACTATCAGAAGTATTTGGAAGACCATGTACTTAAGTTAAACTATAAGTCATTTACGCAGATTGTTATTCTGGGTAGTGCATCGTTTACGCCTTTCATGCAGTTACCTACTGCACATAGACGTGAGGTTATTGAAGATCTTTTAGATATTAAGATCTTCTCTGTAATGAACGATGCGCTAAAAGAAAAACAAGCCGGTCTTAAGGTTAAACTAACTGATCTTGATAATAAGATTGAGTTGGGTAAGAGTAAAGTTAAGCTGCAGCAATCCTATATTGCGACGCTAGAACAAGATAAGCAAAAGAAGTCAAAAGAGATTGAAGAAACGATATCTCATTCTAATAATCAGATTGAACTATTCACGGCTAATGTTGATAGCGTCTCATCTTTAGTAGAAACATTAAAAGAGACTATTACTGATAATGCTGAGTGCGAGCTAAAAGAAAAGCAATTGTTATCATTAGCTGGTAAACTGGAAAGTAAGCTAGAAAAAATAAAGAAGGAAGTATCGTTCTATCATGATAATGATACCTGTCCTACTTGCAGTCAGACGCTGGATGAAGACTTTAAGTCTGAAACTATTCAATGTCATAACGAAACATTAGCAGAAGTTGAGCATGCTATTGATGATATAAAGAGTCAGATTCAAGGTATTCAACATAGACTACAAGAGATTAGAACCGTAAAAGATTCTATTGCTGACAATAACGATATTATTATTACTAACAATAACTTTATTATTGCAGAGCAAAATTATATTAGAAAGCTTGAAAAAGAGATTCAAGGTACTGCAACTAGTGCAGCTAATATAGATGAAGAGAAAGCTAAGTTAAAAGTAATTGCTAAAGAAGTTGTGTCTGCATCTGAAGAAAAGTCTGTGTTAATAGAAGAGAGACATTACCTTGATATTGCTGGTCTCCTACTAAAAGATACCGGTATCAAGACTACAATCATTAAACAATACTTACCTGTAATTAATAAACTGGTAAATAAGTTCTTGCAAGTATTGGAAATGTTCGTTCACTTTGAACTTGATGAAACTTTCGCTGAGGTAATTAAGTCTAGACATAGAGATACGTTTAGCTATGCTTCGTTTAGTGAGGGGGAGAAAGCTAGAATTGATATCTCTATCTTGCTTGCTTTTAGAACGATAGCTAAGATGAAGAATACAGCTAATACTAATCTTCTTATTATGGATGAGATTTTTGATAGCTCGTTAGATATTAACGGTACAGACTTTGTTATGAACCTATTGAATACATTAGGTGATGATAGCAATGTAGTTGTTATAAGCCATAGAGATGCATTATTTGATAAGTTCTCTAATGTAATTAAATTTGAAAAGATACAAAACTTTAGTAGGATTGCAAAATGATTATTAGAAAATCAAACCTTAAACTAGTCACGGCTTCGGACCCCATCCTTAAGACCGCTCCAGCTGAGTTTGTCTTCGATGGTGAGACTGATCCAGATATGCTGGCTAACGTATTGCATGAGCGAATGAAAGAGCTAGGAGGAGTTGGTCTATCAGCTAATCAAGTAGGCCTAAATATTCGTATGTTTACAATGGGTATGGAAGATGTAAGGATGGATGTATTTAATCCAGTAATTACTAACTTTACATCTGAAGAAGCCCTAGAGACAGAGGGGTGCTTATCTTATCCAGGTATTCATCTTCTTATGAAAAGACCGGCAGGTATTAATGTTAAGTTTCAAGATACAAAAGGTAATGAGCATCAAATGTATTTAAATGGATTATCTGCTCGTATTTTTCAACACGAATATGATCATATGGTAGGTACGGATATGAAAGCAAGAGTATCTAAACTTAAATGGGACATGGCATCAAAGCGTCTAAAGAATAAAAAAGATAAACTTGTTAAAAAATATACGCGAGAGATGCTACATGATCTTAAAAGACAAATGGAAGAACAAGGAGCTATCTAATGGCTATTCCTAAAGAATATTTGGATATGTCATCTGACTTTGGCTTTTCAGCCATTGATGATGAGGTAACTACACCAACAGCACCTGCTGCACCAGCAATTAGTCATACTGACATTACAGACCCTATTGTTGAGCGTATTCGTACACTAGAAATTAATGTAGGTGAAGCGCTATCTATTTTAGAGAGAATAGAGAATGCTAGTACACCATTGGATACTGAAGAGTATAAAGCTCTTCTGGAGAAAGATATCCGCGCTAAATTAAAAAGCGTTGAGGGTCTTATTCTACCGCTACTAGTTAATCTGATGAAGCACCCTGAAAAAGATACAATTAAATGGCCTAATAGAGGACCTATAATTGAGGGGCAGATTAATAAGATTCTAGCTATCACTAGAAGTTGATTTTAAAGCACTAATCATTGGTTCAGTTGAATAATAATCTCTTCCTAACTGGTACCCTGCTGGGTATCTATTTCTTTCTCTGACTCTCATTTCTTTGTCAGATCTAGGATCATGAACCCAGTAAGTATTTTTTACGTTAGTGTTACCTACTTGCTTTTCACCTATTTTTTCTTTGGATTCGTAATGATGCCTCTTGCCAGCAAAATTAGAGCGCCCCTTCATCGTATTAGAGATCTTTGCTCTGGTCTCTTCGTCTCTAGGCTTCCCTAGCTTAGCTTGACTCATCTTGAGTCTTGTCTCTTCTGATCTAGGATGACCGACTCTAGGCTTACTAATTATTTCAATCACTTTATAGGAAGGAAATTGTCGCAGAGTTCTTACCTTTACAGTTTCAAGTACTGTAATATCTTTAATAGAGTTTAAAATTTCATAATGTGTTCCATACTTTATCCGCACCTCATCAACAGGTTTGTTGGAGATAATAATAGTCTTTATTCTATTAAAACAGTAGAAGATTATCATTGCTGAGTATATAATGAACACATAGTATTTAGGAGATCACATGGATACCGAAGAAGTATTAAGAATATATAATGATATGGTAAAAGAGTTTGGAGACAAATTACCAAACCCTGAACATGAGCCTTTAAAATTTGCCTATTATACCCGTCTTTATATGTATGAAAAGCAAGTTAAACAAGACGGAAGCTATTCTATTTTTGTATAGGAGATATTATGGATGAAGAAACTAAAGCAAAACATTCCCGTCGTATTCAGTTAAAAGAGAATCATATCCAAAAACAATTAAAAATTGCTAAAGCGTTTGGACATACTGGTCATGATAAGCTAGTCAGAGAACCACATCGCCTAGCTAAACATAATGTAATGGATTGTGGTAACCCTAAATGTATTATGTGTTCTAGTGAGAAAGTATTTAAAGAAACACCTATTAGGGAGAAGTCTTTTAATCAGACCAGTGATTGGCAGGAGTAACGTAACAGTTGCATAGTTCTTCATTTGGGGTTATAATTGATCTATCAATAGGAGTTACCCATGAAATACTTTGTTAATGATGTTGAAGTTACTGAAATAGAATATAATCGTATCATGCGTGAGCACGAGCTAGATGTTCCAGTAAAATTTACTATGCAAGGTGAGATTAAATATAATGAGCCTAAAATTACTAATCAACGTAAAGTTGTTAAGATAACGACTCCTGTAGCTAAATATACCGCAGGAAAGAAATCTAAAATTGATCAAGCGATCGAAATGGTCGCTTCTATGAAAGGTTCTTCTAAAGAACAAATCGTAGCTACTTTAATGATTAACTTAGGTAACATTACAAAAGGTAATGCTACAATATACTATACAAAAGCGCTTGCTAAAGGAGTATAATGAGACGTAATTATTGGACTTGCAGTAAATTTGCGGATTGGATTCGTGGCACTATTAAGGGCGGCGCTAAAACTGGTGAAGACTGGGACGCCTGGACAAAGGTAGCTAAAGAAGCTTACCCTATTCGATACTGGATTGCAGAAGAAGGACTAGATAAGCTGCAAACGTTTATCTATGCCCCTATAGATGGGATCTATAATGTCAAGTATTATATTAACAATCGCTGGGTTACTCGTACTCATGCTCTTACCGCTCACCCTCGGGATATTAAACCTGGTGAATGGCAGGATGTTGGCAATCGCTTTCTTCCTTGCCTATTTAACGAGCTTGTGGATTTTGTTGAGATAGAACAAGCATGGAGTCATATTGTCTGGGGCAGTAAAGAAGATAGAGCAAAATATAATGCACCGTTCTGGGCTAGTGGTTGGTTCCGTTGGCGTACATGGCGCTGCCCTCAAGCAGGTCTCGACCATTTAGATTGGGCGTCTAGTCTAATGATGGATAAAGATTGGGGTGTGGAAGAAGACTCAACTAATTTCGGTAAACCAACCGGGCAAGCATTGCGTGCAAAAGAAATTAAAGAGCTTTACCTCTGGTGGACTACTATTCGCCCATTGCGTGTTGACTCTATGGAAACAAGCGGCTGGTCTGCTTACTGTGATAGAAAGAGAAGCGATGGAGAATTTTTCAGCATTGTAAATGATAATACAGTAGATACTTCCGCTATGCTTAAAATGATGGATGAGATAGATCAAGCATATGAAAAAGAAGATGAAGAGATGATGATTCGCCTTATTAAAGCTAGAGACTCACTTTGGACTTAAAATGACTACATACCTATACGAAGAAATATTTCAAGAGATTGAAGGGGACCCTGATAATCTCATGCTAACTGTTCCTGAGGAATATAGACAAGGTTGGCTGGAAGGTGATACAATCAGTATCGTTGTTAAAGACGGTACTCTAATACTTCGCAACTTATCTAAAGAGAAAAGACGAGTAGAGGTTGTGTTGGATTTACCCGAGAGCTTATACATTGAATTACTAAAGATGGCTCATGAGAGAGATGTTACTCTTAACTCTTTAGTTGAAACAATACTAAGAGATGCAATGGACAAGCTAGATAATGCCGCTGTTGATTAGCGACACTGAAGCTTATAATATTTTTCCTAGTGATAGACATTGGTATGACAAACTCTTCGTTGCTAAGACGTTTGGGTATAAATGTGGTGAGATAGTTATACCTACATCAGGTAAGTACGTTGTCAGACCTAAAATTAACTTAAGTGGATGTGGAGAGAATGCAACCATTAAACACTTTAAAGCAGGCGATCTATTACCCAGCAGTATGTTTTGGTGTGAAGTATTCGAAGGCAGACATATTACGATCGATTACCAAAGACAGTTTGGGCATTGGGTACAATCCCATACATTTGAAGGTTTTAACACTCAATCTAACCCTATCGAATTTACAAACTGGAATAGAGTAGAGTATAGTTATCCTCTCCCTGCACCTCTTTACAATATTGGTACAAGTGATATAAACATCGAAATTATAGATGGAAAAGTGATTGAGGTTCATCTAAGAAGTAATCCTGATCCTATACAGTATAACGCATTCTGGCCTATCTGGACAGATAAACAGTTACCTCCATTTGCTGGAGCGATAAGAATACCTGATAGAGAGAAACATCTACATAGAAAAGGATTCTATGTAGCACCTACGACCCTATCAACAAAGTCAAGCAACAGCGTGTGATGATTACCTCTATGATAATGGCCTTTCATCCAGCTATAACTATCATACCAAAATTCTTCGCTCTCTGGATGGCAACCTATTAAACCAATATTGTTTTGTATAATTGCCATAGCATCACCGTTATTGTTATAAGTTGCAATAGTTTCATACTTAGTTGAGTCTCCTACCAGCGCACACCCATCATACCAAAACATCTTGTAAGGCTCTATCCAACCATAGCGGTCCTGCCACATAATTGGCATATTCTTAGCATGAGGGCGAAACGTTTTAGATCCTGGTCGTTTCATAAATTGAACAGCATCTACGTCTTCAAGTATATCCAAATAATGTCTACCGGCCCAGTAAGCACCCATGCAGATACCTATATACTTACCGCCTTTGCGTACAAATTCCTTAACTCGTTCTCCGCTATACTTAAATGCTGAATCGAAACTATCTGCATCTCCAAATCCTCCCGGGATAAGAACAGCATCAACATCATCGAAAAAGTTATCTTCTAGCTGTCTATTTCCAAATATCTTAAAGTTATAACGTTCTTGCAAAGATTTAATTACACCGTTACCGCTTTGCACGCTGCATTTTGGGTCGTATAAGAATAACGCTATAGTTTTTTTCATGTAAAATATTTATGAACTGAAACGCTGGCACATCAGTAATTTATCATCTATAATACAATCTTAATATTGAAAGGTTCCAATGAATATTACTCGTCCTAAACCAAATATTCAAATTCGTAAAGCTATTTCGGTTAACTTATCAGCTGCTCAATGGAATTTAGAAGTTGAAAAGTTTCCTCGGGTTGTAATTGAAAAAGTAGCTGACTTCCTTAATAAGCGTATTACGATGGACTTTAACAGAGGAGAAACTAGAACCTACATTACCAATTCATTTTTAAGTCTTGTAGCAGATTTTGAAATATATGGTGCAACAAACCCATTGACATATAACAAGTTTAATGAAGTTATGGATGTTGTAACAGCAGAGACGACTTTTAAAAATGGCCGAAATAGCACACAATCCCAATAGGAATACAAAGGCACATTCTATTGCAGCCCTTGTAATCTATCTTCTTATGCAAGTAACGGTAATAGGATTTCTCTCCTGGGTTCTCTACAAGTAACGTAACTGTTGCATGTTTCTCGTTTGGGTCTATAATCGGTATATCAATAGGAGATTGTATGACAGAAGTTCAATATAGACATGGTAGCCCTTGGGATCGCGGTTCTGCTGATTCTTATTATGGACGAGGATTTGACCCTCACTATTTTAAGGGACCGACGCATTTCAGTGATCGTGTAGAAATGTCAGAGATGACTGCAGAAGAAATCGTTGAGTATGCCAAAGGCTACAAATGGAATGAAGAAAACGGCGAAAAGAAATACTATGGCTCTAAAGATTGATAAATATATGAAGTTAAATGAGTTTGAGATATTTTCCATCAAGCTTGTGTTACTTCTTGTAATAACATCTACAAGTTCTATATTATTTGGGCTTTTTCTTTGGGATTTTTTCCTTTAAGGTAAAATATGATACGAGTAACTAGAGACTTAATCATGGCAGTTCGTGAAATGATGGATAGGCATTGGTCCTTAACAGAGATAGCTGCAAAGTTAAACCTCGATTATAATGATGTTAAAATGATTGCAGACATTATAGACAATTTATTTACATAATGAAAGAAGTTAAATTATGAATGTATTTTTTTCGGCAGTTACAATTGTAGCGTTAACGCTTGTTATTTGCATACTACTCAGCTGGCCAGTTATGTTGTTATGGAACAGTTGCCTAGTACCGGCAATCTCAGGGGTGCATGAGATAGAATTACTCCAAGCGTTTGGTATTCTTATTTTATGTGGTTTTTTGTTTAAATCAGAAATTAAAAATAAATGAATCTAAAGGTAGAAGACTTATATAATAAATCTATAATTAAAAAACTTGGTCATAGTCCAGAGTTTTCGCCTGATGAATTTGTTAAGCTTGTAATAGAAGAGCTTAATGTTGTATTAAAGCCAGCAATCGCCGAGAGACCTCAGCGTAAGCATATTACCCAGTTACTCAAAGATCATTTTGGAGTATAAATGCATCAAGCTCGTCTAAAGAAAATTGTCCTTCAGCACACTCATGTAACCATGGACGAGTTTGGTAATATCATCGATACTAAAATAGATGTAAATAAGATTGCTGAAGCGGTAGTAATGCGCTGTTTATCGGTTGTGCGTAAAGACCCTACACTGAACGGATACCAGATAGAAAATAAATTAAAGAAACATTTTGATATAGAGGATTAATATGTCACATTTTGCAAAAGTAATTGATGGTAAAGTAACAGAAGTTATTGTTATTGAACAAGACGTCTTAAATACGGGTCACTGGGGTGATCCTTCCCTGTGGATTCAAACCTCGTATAATACTCGAGGAGGAGTTCATTTACAAGGTGGCATTCCTCTACGTAAAAACTATGCTGGTATCGGTTATACGTACGATTCAAATAGAGATGCATTTATTGCACCACAGCCTTTTCCTTCTTGGAATCTTGATGAAACATCGTGTACTTGGAAAGCACCTTTCCCTGCTCCAGAAGTAACAAATGATTACAGTTATTATACATGGGATGAGTCAATTGTTGACTGGCGCCTTGATATTATAGAAAAGCCAAGCACATGAAAGTAGATAGAATTCAGCAGGAGTATCAACGCCTGCAATCTATTGTTCTCCTTCAACAAGCAAAACATCACAACAAACTTGTAGATGATAATCGCCAGCACATTCAGAAGCAGCAGGTATCTGAAACGGAAAGAGTTATGAGAAATCGACGCCTGGGACTAAATGGGCAGAATGTCGATACTTTTGCATAGGGAGAACCAATGACACCTTGGGATAAAAAGAACTTACAGTATCTTTTATCAATGTATAGAGAAGAATGTTTAGAATGGTTTGATTCAGCTCCAATACATCGACAAGCATATGCGTTGGGCCTTCTTAAAATCTTTCAAAAGCAATTAATAGATAGAGAGATTCTTCTTGCTGTCTCTAATCCTGAACTTGAAGTATATGATTTGTCAATGGCTCAAGCAGAGCTAGAAAAATTTATGTTATCGTGAAAAAACCACCGCATATTCCCAAAGATACTTGTCCATATATTGACTTAGTTAAGAGTATCGCAGAAGAAATGAGTGAGGAAGAAGACGCTGATTGGCGATTAAAACAATTAGCGCTAATAGATAATCTACTAGAATACATCAGAGATTCTAATTATCAATTAAGACAAGGTGTTATATTCTACCGTGGCAAGATACGAAACAATAATACCTAATATAATATCTAATATACGATATTATCTCATCTAATATACCTATTATAATATAGTATCTCTGAATAAGAATCATTCTTATTCGTATCTAGAATACCCATCCGTAACGATCGGGTACTAGTTGCACTTTTGGTCGTCTGACGCCATAATAGAGATTCATTAGATAGAAAGGTTTCAAGATGACTAAGACAGAACGTGAGATTGCAATGTTTGGAATGACTTCCGAAGATATCGAAATTCAGTACATGCAATCGATTACTGCTAAGCTTTCCGGTTTAGAGATGGTTGTTGCTGGAATTCTATCCGACTCGCAAGAATTGATGTCTTTCGGTGATACTGAGCGAGCTCGCAAGAACTTGAATATCGCCAAGCACATTTTGTTTACTATGATGGATCAGAAAGAGGTAGCTTAATATGTTGACCGTTACTTACAAAGCCTCTACAGGCTATTGGTTAGTTCGCAACGAAGTAAATGAGACTTTGTTTGCTTCGCAAGACCGCGAGAGAGCCGAGCAATTTGTTTGGTTGGAAGAGGTGGAGTCTACTGCTCAATACCAGAACTGGTTAGAAGAGCAAGATAGCCAATTTTGTGAATTTGATATTTTGGAGACTGAACGTGTTTAATTCTAATCCTTCTTTACGTGATTACCTTGCTGCTGTTGCAGTAGGTCTGTTGTTCTCTTTGCCTTTTATTGTTGAAATTCTTAAGGATGTTGTATGATTACAGTTAATGCTCGTGTTGATGCTTTGGATCGTGTTGTTGAAATCTCGCAGATTCGTAATGAAGGTCTGCTTGAAACGCTACAATACATGGACCGCAATCTGTTTGAATTCGATGCAGAAGATCGTCAAGCTTTTCGCATCGCGTTTGCAGAGTTTCAGAAATTGTTTGCAGAAGTAGAGGTATAATATGTGGCAAGTAGAAGCATGGGACCTGGTAGCACAGGCTCGGGTATATTTTGAATTTAACACGCGCGCAGAAGCAGTAGCGCACCGCGCAGAGCTCGAGAAAACTACATGGGCTCACAACATTTCTATCTCTTTTTGGAACTAAAGCGTAACGTAATGGTTGCATTTACTTCAATTCTGGACTATAATAGAGTTTCAATAGTTAAAAAGAATACAAAATGGAAACAATGACCCGCATAGAAGAACTACAGTGCATTTTCTGGGACATGTACAAGGATGCCCATGGCGTTCGCCCTCGTCATGTGGATATCTCAGGTTGGGACGAGGCTACGTTTGAAGCTGAGTTCAACTACCTACAGGAGTTGATTGGCAAGAACGAGCAAGAGCGCAAGATTGCCGAGCACGAGGCCACAGTAGCCTTTGAGCAACGGATGCAGGATCTCTACGTCTGTGGTGCTAAAGATCGTGCTATGGCCCTGCGTTGGACTCACGAGGCAGAAGGTTCTAACGGCGACGACGAGTTCCTGTGCTACCTGGTTGGCCTACCTTACGGCTATTTCAAATAATGAGAGAAAATTATGACAGGTTACAAATCAAAAGTGAAAGCAGCTAATGATAAGATGGGGTATGATCCGTTTGATCAGATTAAAAATCCTGGAATTCCTTTGGAGCAGCAACGTGTATTGTCTCCTCAAGCGAAAGCTTGGGATGATAGCCTGCGTGCAAGATACAATGAAAGTTATCCTAGTATGAAAGTAAAAGATGATTGAAATTTTTATACCTGTGTTGTTCATATGCCTGAATGGTAATTGTAATTTTATGCAATCTCCCAATGTTTACAAGTCAGAAATACAATGTAGACTGTTGATTAATAATCAAAAAGCATACATGTTAGATCTTGCTAATCAAGCCGGTCAGCCAAAGATGACTATATTAGAAGGAACATGTATTAGCACTAAAATTAATAGTGTAGAGAAACATATATGAAAATAGTAATTAATAATTGCTTCGGTGGTTTCGGACTATCCGATATAGCGCTTGCTCGCTACAATGAGCTTGCTGGTACTAATCGTACTGAATACATCTACGGCATAGAGCGCAATGATCCGCTTCTTGTACAGGTGGTAGAAGAACTTGGCGCAAGTGCAGATAACATATATTCTGAGTTAAAGATTGTTGATGTTCCTGATGACGTCAAATGGTACATCCATGAGTACGATGGTCTGGAAGCTGTATACGAACAACACAGAATTTGGGACTAATATTATGAGCCTCGATGTAAATCTAATGGTAACACAGCCAACATCTGTTTATAGCAGCAACATTACGCATAACCTGGGTGCGATGGCTGGTGCTGTAGAATTGTCTAATGGTATGACGCTGTACCATGTGCTATGGCGCCCTGATGAACAAGAAGGGTTAAAGTATGCAAAAGATATTTGGAGATTGCTTGATGAAGGCTGGAATATTCTATTAGCCGACCCTGGACGGTTCATGACATATAATCCAGAGAATGGCTGGGGTTCATATGAGGGCCTATGCAACTTTGTTTACAAGTATAGAAACGCATGCTGGGATAATCCAGATGCAGAATTAAGTATATCTCGATGATGCAGCAAGAGATCGGATTCTTTTATCCTTTAACGGAACAAACGTTATTGGATCTAGATTTTCAGCCCTGTACAGATTACCAGAAATCTAAGGAGAAAGAGGGACATTTTATTAGTTCACCGTATCCATGGGGTACGATTACTACTTCAGGAATTACTACAACGGGAACGTATATGACCGCTGGTACTTTGACGATTAATTGCGATGATGTTAAATTTCAATCTAAAAAGAAACATACATTCATTCAGAAGATGATACATAAAGCTATAGGAATTAAGGTAGAAAAGATATGAGTATTAAATTAAATGTGTTTGAATTGAATAGAATTAAAAAAATATGTGAGGTAGTTGGAACTGATTACTTTGAATTAGATCAGACAGATGGATCTGGCATTGGCAGAATTCTTACTTTAACCTACAATACAGAGATTGCAGATCTTAGCGCCAAAGTTACAATTGAAGTTTCAGGCGTAGAGGAGTGGTAGAATGAGGAAATAAACGATGGACTATAAAACCTTTTGTGACGTTGTAACATCGATGAAGAGTGTTATTGCGGTTCAAAACGCGTATATTGATTCTATGCCTCCTAATATTGATCAATTTATATTAGAGAATACGTACACCGAACTAGATGGACAGATAATTGATAAACTTTCCAGAGCTCTATTTGGTGAGCATTATGAGGATGTTGCCTGGTTTCTTTATGAACAAAATGAACGGTGTAATAGGATTTGGTATGATAATAGAGAATATCCGATCAACAATATAGAGGAATACCTGGTATACGCCAAGAAAGAACTATTCAATGAATGATATAATTAAGCAGCTGGAACCCCAATGCTGGGAACATAATGAATTTGGTCTTAACTTTAATTATCAAAAGTTCGCCGAGTTGATTGTGCAGAAATGTGCTGATATCGGTGAACGGTATGCTGACGGCAACTACGAAGTTCGTAATCAGATTATGGCACATTTTGGATTGGAAGAATGACAAGAATTAATAGTGATATAGATCCAAGTATGTTGGAGAGACGGCATTTGCAGGCAGAGCTAAGAGAGATAGCTATGGTTCCAGCGTCTCTGAAAAGATCATTAAGAACGTTAAGTCCAGAATCTATATTGAAAAGAATACCCAAGGAGTTTACGCTTAATACCGGTCATGTTATGTTCTTCTATGATAAGATGGAGTTTTTAAGAGGTAGATTCAAAAGGTTATGTGAAGAGATGGAAAATAGAGGATATAATCCAGATTGGTCCAGAGAGGTTATATTCAATGGCTTTGATGATGTATGGAATAATGATTGGGAAAGTACGGAGAAAGACGATCAAATAGTATGGGATAGAATCGGTATGAGGATAAGCGAGAAACCGCATTTGTATAGCTAGCCGCAAGACTTCGTAACGTTACTGCTTTGCTTGCACTTTCTGCAATTTGGTCCTATAATAGATACATCTAAACAAGGAAACAAAATGATTCATACTATTCAAATTTCTACTACGCAACTAGAACTCTTCCAAACTCTTCTCTCTAATCCTGGTTCTCTTACAGAATCGCAGTATGAAGAGCTAGAAGCTTTATCAGAATGCTTTTCTGATATTATTACAGAAAATGATTCAGAAACAATTAATTATTTGGTAGAATAATCATGCAAGTATATCAACTTATAGAGCAATTAGAGTTCATGGATCCTAATAGTGAAGTACATTTTGCTTATAATTATGGCGATCACTGGCGCACTACTGTAGCCCCTGTAGTAGGTAGTGTAGAGTGTGGTATAGTAGAGTTTAGCGAGTATCACGGTATGGATAAACTCCTGGACGAGAACGAGATGTATGAAGAAGATGGTGACTACGAAGGTACTCGTCGCGTGGTAGTTTTAGGTTGAAAAGGAAATACAGTGTACGATATCACTAATATGGTAGTTAAAGAGAACGTTATTACATGTAGTATGGATGGCAATGAGTATAGTCTAGAATTTGATAGAAGTGATACGTTATGCTGTGTATTAATTAATAATGAAGAAGTAATTGATTATTGCGAAGAGACTATTAACGTAATTATTGTTAAAAGCTTTGATACAACGATTCATTCTGCGGGTTAAAACTGCGTTTTAACTGCGTTTTAACTGCGTTTTAACTGCGTTGAATTATCTTAAACTAATATAAATTTGGTATTAAGACTTATTCTTATTCGGCTCGGCTTAAGGGCTCGCAACAAAAACTATTATGAAAACGGTCGATAGGTGTGAAATTAATACCTTACCAAAGCGTAGGGGTGAATCCGTAACCGGTTGCACTTTTGGTCGTTTGAGCCTATAATAGGTACATCTTAACAAGGACACTATATGATTACAGTTACTATCGAACTCACTCCAGAACAAGTCGAATTCCTACGCGGAACTATATACGAATATGCTAATCAGTGGGATGAATACGGTAATAAAATTCAATTAACTCCGGAAGAAACTATTATTCATAACGAATTAGAAAATATACTAGAAATCGCCGAAGATACTATTACTCGTTTATATTAATATTATGTCATTTCACTCTAATCTTCACCTCCTTATTACTCAGGCTCTGGAGCAGGGCATGTGTGAGTATAATATTATCGAATTAATTATCGATGAGGGTATACCTTCTGAGGCTGCTGCTATCATACTAGATCAGTTTATTGCTAATACCGTTACGGATTGATATGGTACTAGTTGCCATTTCTCCGAATTGGGCCTATAATAGGTACATCTTAACACAAACACACAAGGATCTCTATGTCAAAAGTTACCAATCTCTCTAAAGCTATCGAAATCGTACGTACTCAGATCGATGCTTCTACTCCTAAGTCTGAAGTACTGGAGCTGCTGGTTAAGGAACTCTCTATCTCTCGTTCTAACGCCTTCGTGTACTTTACCAAGGCTACTAAGTCGATGGGCGTATCGGTGGATAAGTCTGTTAAGACTGTGAAGCCGACTAAGTTTCAACGTAAGTCCTCTGTGACTGAGTTGTCTACGGCTAAGGCTTCTACCAAGCTGAACGAGATCGATCAGTTTCTGGCCTCGGTTAAACGTAAAGGCTCTGCGTCTCCTTTCGCTGGTCTGTAATAACCCTACGTAACGATCCGGTATCAGTTGCCGGATCGACCAAAAGAGGTTATAATCGATTCAACGTAACAAGGAAACACAATGACTAAAGTAGAATTTGACGGTAAATCTGGTAAGTATTTCGGCTATGTTGGCAACAAAGTGGTTGTCAAGTCGTCGTCTGAGTACTATGTAAAGCGTCAATTGGCTGGTATGGCTACCGCTTACCGTGAGACTCCGGTGAAAGAATCGGAGTTTGGTATCAACCAGCGCTTTGGTTTCGTTGAACAGATGGTAGACATGGTGGGTACTCGTACTTTACCTTCTGCTGTTATTACTGGTGAAGGCGGTTTGGGTAAGACCTATACCGTGGTTAAGACTCTGGAGTCTGCTGGCTTCACCAATCTGACTGATCTTTCCAACTTCGCTGTTGGTGCTAAGGTCAATAAATCTAAGTCGTATACTCTGATCAAAGGCTTCTCTACAGCTAAGGGTCTATATCGTACGTTGTTTGAGAACAATGGTATGGTGTTGGTATTCGATGACTGCGACTCTGTACTGAAAGATCCAGTGGCTGTTAATCTGTTGAAGGGTGCTCTGGACTCCTACTCTAAGCGTTATATCTCCTGGAATGCTGATATGCGTGATGATGATCTGCCACGTTCTTTCGAGTTCACTGGCTCTATCATCTTCGTATCTAATATGCCTATGGAGAACGTGGATCAAGCTATTCGTACGCGTTGTTTGTGTGTGGATCTGTCGATGACTGAAGCTCAGAAGATCGAACGTATGGAAGTGATCGCTAAGTCTGACGAGTTTCTTCCAGAGATTGATAGCCTGGCTAAGAAAGAAGCTTTGGCCTTTCTAAAGACTCAGATCGGTCAGATTCCTAATATGTCTCTTCGTTCGCTGATCGCTACTGCTAAGATTGCATCTAGTGGTAAGCATCAGTGGAAAGACCTGGCTAAGTATGTGTTGACTCAAGGAGCTTAATATGATCAAAAAAGATTACAGTGATATCAATCGTGCACTCAATAAGTTCTCTGACGCTGCGTATAAACAGTATGGCAACCATAGCTATGCATGCGGTGCCTTTCAGGCTCGTCTAGCCATGCTTGTCGCACATGAGTTGCCAGCTCACAAGCAAAATGAATTCTTAAAGTCAATCGAAGCATTTATCGAGGAAGAACTAAGTGAAAAAACTACTAACTAATTTACTGGAGTGGAGTCTACTCTTTGGAGCTCTGACTCTATTTTTCATAGGTATCGGAACTGTAGTACTTCTCGTATCCGAACTCGTATTCGGAGTGTGAGCGGCCATGGTATGATCAACTAGTGTATGATCCTTTGACTAAGCAAAAGTATCGTATATTAGTGTACAAGAAACCGTGTCACTCAACTTTCGATATATGGTTCTGAGATACACACCATGGTTTCAGGCACCATTACTTCTTTATAAATGAAAATTTTTGCGCGCTATAACCCTCTATATACCCCCCGTGTAACCAGTGTAACCAGTATATGAAAAATTTTTGCGCGCGGAATTTTGCCGTATAGTAACTTTGTAACCTGTAAGTTGATTTTCTCCTGAGACGGAGCTATAATATTCATATGAACGAACAAATTAAACAACATTTCGGAGTTGAAGAATGAACGAAGAATTTGAAATAGCAGGAGTGATAGGAACAGAAAAGTTTCCTGAAGTTAGACAATTATGGGACGGGCATACAGTCCATACCAATCAATCTGACGAACGAACTGCGCCTATGATGTTTAAAAATCTTCCAGCTGGTACGCAACTATTCATTAAGAAAGTAAAAGATGAACGAACGAATTAAAGAACTTGCTGAACAGGCTGGACTACTGGGACCTAGTAGTCGAGTCGGAAATTCACACGAAGCCACAGAAAAGTTCGCCGAGTTGATTGTGCAGGAATGTGCTAGCATTGCTGACAAGGCAGAACCATATAAAGCTAGTGATTTGATTAAAAAACATTTTGGAGTTGAAGAATGAAAACATTTGATACATTTGAACAAGTTGATGGCATGGCTGATTGTATGAAAAAGCCTATCGTTGTCCATGCTAAACGGATCGATGAGGAATTTCGTGTCAATTCGCTAGAGGGTAATTTCAAGCAGGGTAAACCCGGCGACTACCTGATGCGTGGTATTGATGGGGAGCTGTATATCTGCGATGGCCCGATCTTTGATAAAACATATGGGTGGGTGTAATGAAAAACATTTTGGAGTTATATAATGATTGAAATTGAAGAGCTAATTGATCTGGTACCCTATACCATTAATGAGTATGATCTCAAAGAAATCTCCCGATCAGGTTGGGGATCGATATCCTGTAGAGTACATGGCTATTGGTCTTCGGACTCCATATCGCTAATTATCCGTCGCGAGACAAAATACAAAGACGGTGACAGTACTTTTAATTGGCATGTCTCCCTCAACCACTCCTCCGGTGGTCGTGATTTTAAAGTGGTGGAGCAAGATACGGATGCCTCGGTTAACTTTGCCGCCGCCCTGGTGGCCATGGCCTCTCTGGGCAAAAGTCTAATTAAACAAGAAACTGTACAATGTATGGAGCTCTGGTATCAGGAACATATTCAAGAAATGAAAGCTCAAGAAGCTCAAGATAAGATTGTTCGTCTGAAACGATATAATGAAGATACATCATATGGTTACTATCGCGCTACAGATTTGGTGGAAGGATGGCATCACCATACTCACTATGGAGAAAAGTTCCGAGCCTATCAACGCGGTACCGATGTCATAGTAACTTTTAGAATTGATAAGAAAATTAATAAGACCTACTGGGTCTCTGGTAATCGTGTATCTAAAGAAAAATTCTTGGTACAATTGGCCGATTGCTCTACCCGTTCTACCTCTGTACCTAAACCTATTGAATAATATGGCAGACTTTGAAACCCATCCCCGCGGCACTCATGCCGAGCTTAAAGCGGCTCGAGCGCTGGTGGCCGAGATTGAACAAATTATTAAGCAATATAGTGAAGGTATTATTCCAGGTAATATACTTCGAGCCCATAAACGTCTGATTAAGATATATGAAGGTCAGCTGGAAGAGGTATATCCAAAATCGGAGGATACAAAATGTGGAAAATCGAAATAACCCATATCGATGATTATCGTGAGGATCAAACTCATTCTATGAAACAGATGATCACCGATCAAGAAATGAATAGCGGCCGTGAAGATTTATTTTTGTATCGAGTACAGCATTGTATTGATCAAGTTAAAAAAAGTATGGAAGATATTGAATCATGAGCTATAACCCGGATAGGTGGATTGTTATAAAGATATCACACACGGGTGATAAATCTCATTACCGTGTGTTTGGTACCTGGTTTGGTGGGTATGCATCTGGTGATTCCTGGCGAATGAATTCTGGTATCGTGCGTGTAGAAGAATATGAGGAAGAATATCGTTTCTTCGGTACGTCAGGTTCTGAATATCGATGCCTTAAACCCTTCTATGGTACCAACAGCTATACTGACGGTGTTCTACAAGGTATTATTAAAGACCAGGCTCTAGTAGGAACCACCGTTGAGATTCTCCCTGCTAAAACTGATTTCGTTACTCTAGGACCTCAACAATGATCTGGACCATCGCCCTGCTGGGTGGAATATATTCTACCTCGGTTACTTATATCGGTCAATTTACCGAGGAGGCTGCCTGCAATAAATCAGCTATCGAGCTTAAAGCCCAAGGCATGAAAGTGGCGTGTGTACAAATTCAACAAACTAAAAAATGAAACCTAAATCCCTACCTATATTAGAAATGTGTATCGACTCCGGTATTACCCTGGGCTGCAATAGAGCAGAAAAATACGGCAAGTATGATAACCATGAACAACTTAAAGAAGAAATTCATAACTGTATTATGCATGAGCTGTACGAATATTTTACTTTTGATCAACCTTAGGAGCTTTCCTAATGTATATTACCCTAACTAATGCCAATCCATCCTTCCGAGGTCAACAACTAGCCATCAATAGCGAGATGATTGCAACTATGTGGCGTAGTGAAGTATTGCGCGATGATGGTACCCTAGAAAATGTTACGTATATCTTCTGTCCTCCACATGGAACTTGGGAGGTCTCTGATACCCTAGATGATATTGTTACTGAACTGAATAGTCACGCCTGGAAGTAACGTAAACCAGTAAAGTTGATTTTCTCGCTCGAGCCCTTATAATAGGGTATCGAGAAGGAGTTTGTTATGATTAAATATACTGATAAGCCAGCAGGTAATGGTATCTGGATGTCTCTGTCTGCTATCTATACCCATGGTGAAAAAGCTCAATCTATCAGGCATGTGGTTGAACAAGCAATGCCAGAGTTTCGTAAGATACTTTCCCTACCCAATGGTCTACAGTTTCGTATTGCACCAATTAAGGCAAGGCATACCAATGGCACCTATATGGTAGAAGATAATCTGGTTAGTATTGATTGTCGCCTAACCTGGGGTAAGGCTCTAGAAGTCTTGGCTCATGAATTGGTGCATGCCGAGCAATACCATACTGGTAAACTGAAAAAAGCATACATTAAACGTAAGGGTTGGACGCAGTCCTGGAATGGTGAGGTCGGTAGTAAGGGTACTACCTATAAAGCATACCGCGATCAACCCTGGGAACAAGAGGCCTGGTCGCGTCAGGCTGAATTAGCTGAGCGCGTATGTCAAGCCCTGGAATTAAAACATGGATAAACAAGAACAAATCCTAACTATCTTGCAGGAAGAGTGTGCCGAGGTTATTCAGGCTATCTCCAAAGTGAGACGGTTCGGATTGGATGGAAGAAAAGCTCAATTGGAGCAAGAAATCGCTGATATGCTTGTAATGGTACAGCTATTGTACAAAAATAACATACTTGAGTTTGATGAACTTCGTATGACCACGCGGATGGCCGTTAAAATTGATAAACTCAAGCATTATTCCAATATCTATGACTGATTTTTAGGTAAAATTACACAGAAACAGTTGATTTTATCGCGCGAGCAGCTATAATAGACATATCTTAACTCAAAAGGCAACTTTAAAATGGCACATGAACTTGAAATGCAGGAAAACGGTGAAGCTAACATGGCATATGTTGGTCAAGTACCCTGGCATGGGCTTGGAAAACGGGTTCCATCCGATATTTCACCTCAACAAATGCTGGTTGCAGCAAATCTTGACTGGACAGTAAGTAAAAAGAACTTGTTTATTCAAACTGAAAGCGGTCCCAAGATGACTAAGGCTCAAGCCCTGGTTCGTTCTTCTGATAATGAGGTTTTAACCATTGTTTCTGATGCTTGGAACCCGGTTCAGAATATTGAAGCGTTTGAATTCTTTAATGACTTCATTCAAGCCGGTGATATGGAGATGCATACTGCAGGATCTCTGCGTAAAGGTAAGATGGTCTGGGCTATGGCTCAGATCAAAGACTCATTTGAGTTGTTTGGTGGTGATAAAGTTGAGGGTTACCTGTTATTTTCTAATCCTCATGAGTTTGGTCGTTCTATTGACGTTCGCTTTACACCAATTCGTGTTGTATGTAATAATACATTGACTATGGCGTTGGGTGATGCAAATCGTCATGCCGTTAAGATTAATCATCGCGCTAAGTTTAATGGTGATGAAGTAAAGAGCGTGCTTGGTGTTGCAAAAGACAAATTGTCTATGTATAAGCAACAAGCTCAGTTTTTGGGTAATAAGAAATATAAGGCAGAGACTATTGTTGAATACTTTAATCGTGTATTCCCGTCTATGTCTAAGGATGAGGTAAAATTGGCTAAGACAACGTTTCCTATCTCGCGTCAAGCTGAGGAAGCCATGGCTCGCATTCATACGCAACCAGGAGCTAACTTTGCTGAAGGTTCTTGGTGGCAAGCATTCAATGCTGTAACGTATATGACTGATCATACCCTGGGTCGCTCTAAGGATAGTCGTCTAACGTCAGCATGGTACGGTTTGAATCGTGCGAAGAAAGAAAAGGCATTAGAATTAGCGTTAGACTACGCTAATGCGGCGTGAGAAAGCCTATATATTGTATCACACAGTGAAAATAATACCGGTACGTAACAGTACGGTACTAGTTGCACTAAACCTAGAAGTAGCCTATAATAAGCACATGTCAGATAAGAAATTGTTAAACCATCGAGATTCGATTAGACCAGCCTCACAGCCGGTAACGAGTCTGTATGGCTGCAATACATGGGAGTTTAGTTACCGAGGGTAATGTACTAGTTCACTAGTTTCATCAGCCCTCGGAAGCGAAAGCCCCGAGGGTTTTTTTATATGTAAAGTTCATCGTAACGTTGCATAAAGCGCGAAGTTAGTATATAATAAGCGTTGTTCTTTTAAAATTTGCATACCATATATGTACCCGATTAGCTCAGTGGTAGAGCAACCGCTTGATAAGCGGTAGGTCAGTGGATCGTAACCACTATTGGGTACCAATTATGCTCCTGTCGTCTACTGGCTAGGACGCTGCCCTTTCAAGGCGGAAAAGAGGGATCGAAACCCTTCAGGAGTACCATATTAAAATGCATTAGGTTACCAACCCAGTAGGTACCTTAGCAGAGAACAATTCCTAGTGACGGCTAGGCTCTGCTAAGATTACATGAAGCCCCCCGAAGGTGCTGGAACAAGTTGGATTGTAATGTGTTTGACAAACAAGTCCGTGGACGGCACGGTAGGGCAGGATCAAAACTGTTATTTTTGTCAAACGTCCTAGTGCATTTTAATATGGTAATCATATCAAAGCACAATTCAGGTTGGGCTATCATCTAGAGATAGCTATTTGGGTTTGTAGATAAGCTTTGATGCAGTTCGGTACTAAGATACGGATTGTGTTTTGATATGATAATATGTGCGCATGACCCGAATGGCTAGGGAGCGGATTGCAAATCCGTATCATGCAGGTTCGACTCCTGTTGCGCACTCCAAGTTCTCGTTACTACTTTCGTTAAAGTAGCGTTTGACTAGCGATAGAGGTCCGGTGGCAGAAGACCGTTAGTGAGGAGAACCCTCTGAATCTGATAGGCAGTTATCTTTCTGCACACGGGTACCAGATAA
>Ga0114975_10000526_pt1 | contig 28995 bp, 30 predicted proteins | sample S_130626_EF_Meta_FD_87031 | JGI IMG/M metagenome (GOLD analysis project Ga0114975, IMG submission 87031) | Freshwater microbial communities from Lake Simoncouche, Canada to study carbon cycling - S_130626_EF_MetaG | ecosystem: Environmental > Aquatic > Freshwater > Lake | place: Lake...
AACAAGTCAAGTATGGAATCGAGGTGAGAGCAATGGCAACAGATTACGACACACCCAGAAAGACCGATGAAGAACTACATGAAGAGTCGTTAGAAGAATTAAAAGCTAAACGTGTCGATGCTCAATCCGGCCAGATCGATGTTGATGAAGCAGAAGCTGCTGAAAGTCTAGAACTACCAGGTGCAGATTTATCAGGTGAAGAATTAGCAGTTCGAGTAGTACCAAAGCAAGTTGATGAATTCACATGTTCACGCTGTTTCCTTGTGCATCACATCACTCAGCTTGCAAAAGGCGAAGGTGCCAAAGCTGTTTGTAAAGAGTGTAATTAATTAACTTTTAAAGCTTGAGCCAGTTGATTCGCCTTATTGCTTGTAATTAACCAGTAAGGCGTTTCATCTCGCTTGTCGGTCAATTCAACTTTCACGCCAGTAGATGACCAAAATCTAATTCCAAGAAATGCCATCGGATTGGCATCGCGTGATCTCATATTTCTCATTGCTGCACTATCTAATTCGGTGATCTCACCCAAGTATTTCAACTCAATATGAGCCCGACCAACCATCAGCTCTGACTGGGTGACCTGGATTATCAATCGCGCGCGGAAAGCAATCAGTACCAATAGGGCGCTCAGTGTAAGAAGACTGATCAGTGCTGCTAAGTTTCCTAAAGCTGCCCAAACCGAGAGAACAAATGAGAGAAAAAAGAAGTAAATCAGTGCGAGTAGCCATAGTGGCATACGGATCACTTCGCGGTATCGCATAGGTCATACGCTATCGGATAGTCTTTGCTTCATGAGCCGTATCGCTTCGACTGTTCCACCCGAGGGTGCGATGATTCCAGAGCGACATCCAAAAGCTCCACCCGTAGGTTCAAAGATTCCCTCACATTTTGGTCACTGCTTTGGTTGCGGTGAACTTCATCCCACAGGATTACATCTAGTTGCATATGCCGGCAATGGCGCAGACATAACTGCGCAGTTTACGGTGACAGAAAATCATCAAGGTGCACCTGGTTTGGCGCACGGCGGTTTGCTTTCATTAGCTTTTGATGAAGCACTTGGAAAATTGATGTGGTTACTACGCGCACCTGCCGTTACAGCACGTCTAGAAACAGATTTTTTGAAGCCTGTTCCAATGGGTTCGACGTTACACATCACCGCAAAAATTACCGGGCAAGTTAATCGTAAGGTTTATTCATCTGCTGAAGGTCGATTAAACACACCAGATGGTCCTCTAGCAGTTCGCGCAGCAGCTTTATTTGTCATCGTTCCCATGGATCACTTCCTCAATAATGCCCCTAAAGAGTACTTAGACCATATTTCTAAAAGCCCTGAGATTCTTGCCTTTGTAGATCCTGATTTCGAGATTAATCCGTAGATGAGTCAACTCAAAGTTTTAATCAAGCGACTGGATCCATCGATTCCTCTTCCAACATATGCAAAGGGTGGAGATGCTGGAGCTGATTTAGTAACAACAAAGGATTTCACTTTAGCTCCGGGGGAGCGCGCCTTAATTCCAACAGGAATTTCAATTGCACTTCCCGATGGATATGTTGCACTTGTCCATCCTCGTTCAGGTTTAGCAATCAAGCACGGAGTGACGCTAGTAAATACTCCGGGCACAATTGATGCAGGCTACCGAGGAGAAATTGCTTGTATTGTCATTAATCATGATCCCAAGGAGTCAATTTCTTTTAAAAAGGGCGATCGCATTGCACAGTTACTCATCCAACAAGTTGAAAAGGCAGAATTTATTGAAGTAGAGGAACTTCCTGGCTCTGGTCGTGGCAGTGGCGGCTTTGGATCAACGGGTGTGGCCTAATGCAAGATCATGAGAAATCAAAAGTAATCGAAGCTTTTGGGGGAAAAAAGGGAATAATTGATTCCTCTGTACCCTCACTTCTTTTTGTTTTTGCTCAAAGCATTGCGCACAATTTAAAGATTTCATTGGTAGTTGCACTCACGACAGCAGCCGTACTCACGTTAATAAGATTGATTAATAGAGACTCCTTAATCCATTCGTTTTCAGGATTATTTGGAGTAATTATTTGTGCTGCTTTTGCATACTTTACACACAGCGCAAAAGGCTATTTCGCTCCGAGCATCGGGAAGAACGCTTTCTTCTTGAGCTTGTATGCAGTTGCAAATCTATTTCGGTGGCCCATTATTGGTGTAATCCTGGGGCCAATCTTAGGTGAGGACACTCGTTGGCGAAAAGATCGGCCCCGCCTTAGGGCTTATACAAATGCAAGCTGGGTTTGGTTCTTAATGTTTGCAGTTAGATTTAGCGTTCAATATGTACTATTTCACAAAGATCTTTTAACCGCACTTGGAGTCGCAAATATATTTCTAGGATTGCCACTTTATTTGCTTACTCTTTGGGCTACATGGGAAATTATAAAGAAAGTTCCAACCACTAAAGAAATCGAATCAACCGATCCTAGCTAGCAATAAAACAAGATTTAATACGGGCTTCGGCATCAGAGGAAGCAACAAATAGAAGCTCATCGCCAGCTGCAAATACATCGTGAGCTTTAGCTGTGATGACACGGCCATCACGGACAATCGCTGCAAGGGCTGCATCTTCTGGAAGTTCGATCTCTTCTACAGTTTTTCCAATACAAGAAGAGCCATCTGGCAGAGTTAACTCAACAAGGTTTGCTTGTCCCTTTTTAAATGAGAATAAGCGCACGACATCTCCAACACTTACTGCCTCTTCAACAAGGGCTGCAATGATGCGAGGAGTTGATACCGCTACGTCCACGCCCCACGATGAGTCAAAGAGCCATTCATTCTTTGGGTGGTTAATACGAGCAACAACACGAGGCACGCCATACTCTGTTTTGCCAAGCAGAGATGTCACTAAATTCGCTTTGTCATCACCGGTGGCTGCAACAAGAACCTGGCAAGTATTGAGGTGGGCGTTATCCAGTGAAGTAATCTCACAGGCATCGGCCATTAGCCATTCGGCATCTGGAACACTTTCTAGTTTTAGCGCTTTAGGATCTTTGTCGATGAGTAAAACTTGGTGGCCATTATCTAGAAGTTCGCGCGCAATGGCTCGACCCACATTTCCTGCACCAGCGATTGCAACTCTCATTGGCGCTCTCCATCTGGTGAATTAGCAAGGATTGCTTCAGTTTTGGCAATATCTTCATCGCCGACCATTACGTGGATGAGATCGCCCTGTTGTAAAACAGTGTGTTGGTCAGGAATAAGGCCAACTCCAAGGCGCGTTATAAACGCCACGCGCGCTGGTGTTAGTTCATCAATAAGAAGAATCTGGCGCCCATACCAGTCATTGTGTGGGTGCATTTCGCATAGTTGCACAGTTCCGCTGGCATCGCGCCATTCAGAACGTGAACCTTCAGGAAGTAATCTGCGCAGTATCTGATCTGTTGCCCATAGCACTGTTGCAACAGTTGGAATTCCTAAGCGCTGATAAATTTCAGCACGGCCTGGATCATAAATACGAGCCACAACGTTTTGAACACCATAAGTTTCGCGAGCAACGCGCGCGGCCAAAATATTGGAGTTATCACCGTTGCTAACAGCTGCAAATGCATCTGCATCTTGAATTCCAGCCTCACGCAAGACATCTCGGTCAAAGCCAACGCCAGTTACGGTCTTGCCTTTAAAGTTTGGACCTAAACGGCGGAAAGCCTCACGTGCCTGGTCAATGACAGCAACGGTGTGGCCAGCGGCTTCAAGATCAGTGGCCAATGAAGAGCCGACTCGACCGCATCCCATGATGACTACGTGCATATGTATTAACTTACACCCATAAGGTTAGTTCCGTGGCCCCAACTATGAAAAGAACCCTTGTGGTCGGCGAAGTTATCGAGGTAGCAATAGAAAAGGTTGCCCATGGCGGCCATTTTATTGCCCGACATGAAGGCTGCGTTATTTTTGTGCGCCATGCGATACCTGGCGAAAAATGCCGAATCGAAATCACATCAGTCGGCAGTTCCTTCAACCGCGCAGATGTTGTTGAGGTTATAGAAGCATCTAAGGACCGAGTTATCGCTCCGTGCGAATACTCCCACCGTCAAGGGTGTGGAGGTTGCGATTTTCAGCATGTGAGCATCGCGCGCCAACGTAGCCTTAAAGCCGATGTCATTACTGAACAGTTTGCACGTATTGCAAAGATGGATATTGCCATTGAGGTAGAAAGTGTTGGACCAGAACTTGGCTGGCGAACACGAATTAACTCCACAACTGACAGAAATGGTCAACTTGGTTTCATTGGCTCGAGAAGTCACACTGTAATTCCAGTGAAGAATTGCTTGGTTGCGTCAAAAGAAATTGGCTTCGCCGAACTAGCTACTCGCAAATGGAAAGGGGATATGCGTGTAGAGATTTCAGCATCAAATAGCGAAGAACGTTCTATCTCGCTTATGCCAACTCGTGGAGAAACTAAGTCACGTTTAAGTGAAGGTCCTGCAATTCTGCATGAAAAAGTCCTGGAGAAAACTCTAGAAGTGAGTAACAATTCTTTTTGGCAAGGCCATGTGCTCGCCCCTAATCTACTAAGTGAAGTAGTGAGAGATTTTGCCAGTGTTAAGAACGCTGACCATGTTTTGGATCTTTACGGTGGAGTTGGTCTTTTTGCTGCAGCACTCATCGACTTAGTTGGCCCCGAAGGAAGAATTGAATTAATTGAAGGCAGCAAGAGTGCAACCTCTGATGCAGCGCGAAATTTTGCAGCGAATTCAAATATTAAAGTTATTACTGGCGATGTTGCTTTACACCTACCGAGAATCAATTCGGCAGATGTTGTGGTCCTGGACCCACCTCGTGATGGTGCTGGAAAAATAGTGGTCAGCGAAATTTCTAGGCTAAAGCCTCGGACAATTGTCTATGTGGCATGTGATCCGACGGCATTAGCGCGTGATACTGGTTACTTTTTAGAACGAGGATTTTCACTCGTAAAATTGCGGGCTTTTGATCTCTTTCCAATGACACATCACATCGAATGTGTTGCACTGTTTGAGCCCGCTAAGGTATCTTGACGCTCAAGTAAGCGAAGATTTATTAGGGGAGATGATGAGTAAGAACTCTTTCAACGCAAAGAAGAACCTAGAGGTTGCGGGTAAGAGTTACGAGATTTTCGACATCTCTAGCATCGAGGGAGCCTCAAGCCTTCCATTCTCACTCAAAGTCCTTTTAGAGAATCTGCTTCGCACAGAAGATGGCGCAAACATAACGGCCGATCACATCAAAGCTCTAGCTAATTGGAATCCAACTTCAGAGCCTGACACTGAAATTCAATTTACTCCTGCACGCGTTGTTATGCAGGACTTCACCGGAGTTCCTTGCATCGTTGATCTTGCAACAATGCGCGAAGCAATTGTGGACCTTGGTGGTGATCCTTCGAAAGTCAACCCTCTTGCCCCAGCTGAGCTAGTAATTGATCACTCAGTTATTTCAGATGTTTTTGGTACCAAAGATTCTTTTGAGAAAAATACTGATATTGAATATGAACGCAATCAAGAGCGCTATCGCTTCCTGCGCTGGGGACAAACTGCATTTGATGAATTCAAAGTCGTGCCACCTGGAACAGGAATTGTTCACCAAGTAAATATTGAATACCTAGCCCGTGTGGTTATGACGCGCACGGTTGGTGAAGTCTTACGCGCTTATCCCGACACAGTTGTTGGTACGGACTCACACACAACCATGGTCAATGGTTTGGGTGTTCTGGGTTGGGGTGTTGGCGGCATTGAGGCAGAAGCGGCCCTTCTTGGCCAGCCGGTTTCAATGCTTATTCCTCGCGTAGTTGGATTTAAGTTAACGGGCCAATTGCCTCTTGGAACCACAGCTACAGATATGGCACTGACCATCACTGAAATTTTACGCAAGCACGGCGTTGTTGGAAAGTTTGTTGAGTTCTACGGCCCAGGCGTTGTCTCTGTTCCAATGGCCAATCGCACAACAATTGGAAATATGAGCCCTGAGTACGGTTCAACGTGTGCAATTTTCCCTATCGATGAAGAGGCGTTGCGTTACCTACGTCTTACAGGTCGAAGTGATGATCAAGTCGCATTAGTAGAGCAGTATGCAAAGAAGCAGGGTTTATGGCATGACCCTACTGTTGAGCCACGTTTTTCAGAGCAGGTCGAGTTGGATCTTTCAACAGTTGTGCCTTCGATTGCTGGTCCTAAACGTCCACAAGATCGCATTTCTTTAAGTGATTCAAAGCTAGCTTTTGAAAAGATTTTGCCCACCTACATCTCCGATAAGACTTCTAAAGAAGAAGTGCAAGCAGGTGCTACTCGTGTGAAAAATGGCGATGTAGTTATAGCATCAATTACATCCTGCACAAACACTTCAAACCCTTCAGTGATGATCGGTGCAGCACTTCTTGCTAAGAAGGCAGTAGAAAAGGGCTTAAAATCAAAGCCTTGGGTGAAGACAACTCTTGCTCCAGGATCCAAAGTAGTCACTGATTACTATGACCGCGCAGATTTAACGCAATATATGCAGGCCCTGGGCTTCCACTTGGTTGGTTATGGATGCGTTACTTGTATTGGCAACTCTGGCCCACTGCCTATTGAAATTAGTAAGGCTGTCAATGATTCAGATCTTGCAGTCACCGCAGTTCTTTCGGGTAATCGAAACTTTGAAGGTCGCATTAGTCCTGATGTAAAGATGAACTACCTGGCTTCGCCTCCATTAGTTGTTGCCTATGCAATTGCTGGCACTATGGATCATGATTTTGAAAAAGATTCCCTTGGAAAAGATCAAAACGGTAAAGATGTCTTCTTGGCTGATATTTGGCCAACTCCGGCTGAAATTCAATCAGTAATTGATTCTTCCATTTCATCGGCCATGTTTACCAAAGATTATGCCTCCGTCTTTGATGGAGATCATCGTTGGAAGTCTTTAGCAACTCCTGTAGGTAAGGTTTTTGAATGGGATGCCAAATCAACCTATGTCAGAAAACCTCCCTACTTTGATGGAATGCCAAAAGAACCTACTCCAGTTGTAGATATCTCAGGAGCTCGAGTTCTCGCTGTTCTTGGTGATTCAGTAACAACTGATCACATTTCACCTGCGGGAAATATCAAGGCAGATTCACCTGCAGGTAAATACTTGGCAGAACATGGAATTGATCGCAAAGATTTCAACTCATATGGCTCACGCCGAGGAAATCATGAAGTAATGATTCGTGGAACCTTTGCCAATATCCGTCTAAAGAATCTGTTACTCGATGGTGTCGAAGGTGGATTCACTCGTAACTTTGCAACTTATGGCACACAATCAACAATCTATGAAGCATCAGTTGCTTATCAAAGCGCTGGAACACCACTAGTTATTCTTGCTGGCAAAGAGTATGGCTCTGGTTCATCGCGTGACTGGGCTGCAAAGGGAACTGCCTTACTTGGTGTGCGCGCAGTTATCGCAGAAAGTTTTGAACGTATTCACCGTTCTAACCTGATTGGAATGGGAGTGTTACCGCTTCAATTTAAGAATGGGGAAAATGCTCAGTCCCTTGGCTTAACTGGCGAGGAAGTTTTTTCAATCAGTGGCATCACAGCACTAAATACCGGGGGAGTTCCAAAAGAGCTCACTGTCGCGGCTGGAAACAAGAGCTTTGTTGCAACCGTGCGCATAGATACTCCAGGAGAAGCCGATTACTACCGCCACGGTGGAATCATGCAGTACGTTCTTCGCTCGCTCTTAAACGCATAAGCACCTAAACTTAAGCCCATGTTGAGCCAGATTAACTCCCCAGCCGATTTGGCTGCACTCTCTCACGAAGATCTCATTGAACTTAGCGCTGAGATTCGTGGGCTGCTCATCGAAAAGGTTTCAAAAACCGGAGGCCATTTAGGTCCAAACTTGGGTGTTGTTGAACTTACAGTTGCAATTCACAGAGTGTTTGAATCTCCCAAAGATGTAGTTGTTTTTGATACCGGACACCAGGCCTATGTTCATAAGATGCTAACGGGTCGCGGCGAAGCCTTTGATACTTTGCGTCAAAGAGGCGGAATTTCTGGATACCCAAATCGCCGTGAAAGTGAACACGATGTTATTGAAAATTCACATGCATCAACCGCACTTTCATGGGGCGATGGAATTTCAAGAGGATTCTCATTGCAAGGTGCTACTGACCGACATGTTGTCGTTGTCGTTGGAGATGGTGCGCTTACAGGTGGAATGTCATGGGAGGCGTTAAATAATATTGCCCCTGAACAAAAGAGAAATCTAGTTATTGTTGTTAATGACAACGAGCGTTCATACTCACCAACAATTGGTGGAGTGGCTACCTATCTTTCAACATTGCGTGTTACAAGTGGTTATGAAAAGTTTCTTGATTGGGGTAAAGAGGTACTGCATAAGACTCCAGTTGTTGGAATGCCAATTTATGAGACTTTGCATGGAATGAAAAAGGGAATTAAGGACATCGTCGCACCACAGGGCATGTTTGAAGATTTGGGGCTTAAATATCTAGGCCCAATCGATGGCCACGACATTGCTGCTATGGAAAAAGCTTTACGCCAAGCAAAAGAGTATGGCGCACCTATTTTAGTTCATGCCATTACTGAAAAAGGTAAGGGCCATCAGCCAGCAGTAGCTGATGAAGCTGAAAAGTTCCATGCTGTTGGTGTGATCGATCCTGAATCGGGAGAGCCTCTTGCAAAGAGTGGAACTTCCTGGACAAAAGTATTTGCTCAAGAACTAGTTGAGATTGGTAAGTCCCGCACAGATATTGTGGCAATTACTGCTGCAATGCTTGGTCCAACTGGCCTAGATCAATTCCAGGCTGCCTATCCAGAGCGCACCATTGATGTGGGAATTGCCGAGCAGCATGCAGTAACGAGTGCGGCAGGTTTAGCGTTTACAGGACTACACCCAGTTGTTGCGGTGTATTCAACTTTCCTCAATCGTGCTTTTGATCAGTTGTTATTAGATGTAGCCCTACATAAGGCAGGTGTCACATTTGTCCTAGATCGTTCTGGTGTAACAGGTGATGATGGGCCTTCACACCACGGTATTTGGGATTTAGCGCTAACGGGAATTGTTCCAACAATGCATGTTGCAGCCCCACGAGATGGTGCGAGACTGAAAGAGCTATTGCGTGAAGCTGTTGCAATTAATGGTGCACCAACAATGGTTCGCTTTCCCAAGGGTGCTGTCCAAGAAGATATTCCTGCCTTCGAGCGACGCGATGGGATAGATGTCCTCTATCGTGGAGAGAGCGCTGACGTGTTGATGATTAGCGTTGGGGCAATGGCTGCAATTGCAGTTGAAGCGGCTTCCTCTGCATATCGTGAGGGCGTTGGCGTGACAGTCATTGATCCACGTTGGGTTAAACCATTACCAGAGTCACTCGTACGCATGGCAGAGCGTTATAAGAGTGTGGTGGTTCTAGAAGATGGAATTAGGCATGCGGGAATCGGAAGCTCTATCTCAGAAATGTTTAGGGATGCAGGCGTTCTTATCCCACTTCATTCCATAGGCGTTCCACTTGAGTTTATTGAACATTCAAAGCGCAGCGAAATTTTGAACGATATTGGAATTACAGCTCAAAATATCTCACGTAGTGTTGTTGAATGGAGCAGCACTCTTAAGGAAGAGATGCAATTCCCTTCGGATGAAAACGCTGACCGCAAGCAGCCTCGCTAATTCCTTCACGATCCAAGTACGGCAAGATTCCACCCAGGTGCATTGGCCATCCTGCGCCCATCAACATGCAGAGATCGATTTCAGCAGCCGTTGAAACAACGCCTTCATCAAGCATCATTCGCGCTTCAACTGCTAACGCGGTTAATGCTCGGCTGCGAACTTGCTCTGCAGTTGACGGTGAATCACCTTTATGAATGAGTGCGAGTGCTGCAGGGTTTGCACCAAAACTTCCATCTTCATTTTTAACATAGAAGTTTCGGACGCCTTCCTTCACCATCGCCGCCATAGTGGGGGAAATTCGGTAGCGATCACCGAGATTTGCATGCAAAGTTTCAGAGACATGCAATGCAACTCCAAGCCCAACTAGATCGAGAAGTTGGAATGGTGACATAGGAAAACCAATGGAGCGCATAGCGTTATCGGCCACCTCAGGAGAAGTTCCTTCATCAACTGCATCAGTGATCTCTCCCATGAAGCGAGTTAACAAGCGGTTAACCACAAAGCCAGGGGCATCTTTACAGATGATCATAGTTTTCTTGAGTTCCTTGCCAACTGAGATTGCCGTTGCGGTAGTTGCATCATCAGTCTTACTTGTTCGTGCAACTTCTAGCAAAGGCATAACAGCAACTGGATTAAAGAAGTGGAAACCAACCACACGCTCAGGGTTTTTAAGTCCTTCGCTCATACGCTCAACAGAAAGAGACGATGTATTTGTAGCCAAAACACACTCTGGCGAAACTATTGTCTCTAACTTCTTAAAGAGCTCTTGCTTGAGTGAGAGTTCCTCGAAAATCGCTTCGATGATGAAATCGCATTCAGCAAATGTATTTTGATCTGAGGAGCCTGAAATAAGTAGAGTTAAGCGAGCAGCAGACTCTGGACTCATGCGCTTTTTCTCAACTAGCTTGGCCAATTCATTCTTAACCCAAGCCACACCTTTATCGGCACGCTCTTGGTCAATATCAGTCATGACAATTGGACATTTCAAATTACGAAGCAGCAGCAGCGCTAACTGTGATGCCATAAGCCCTGCGCCAACGACACCCACTTTGCCAACCTTGCGAGCAAGAGCAGGCTTTGGAGCACCTTCGACTTTCTTACGTTTCTTTTGAATGACATTGAAGGCATAGAGAGAGGCGCGCAGGGGATCACTCATTGTTAAATCAGCCAGAGCTAAATCTTCAGCATCAAAACCTGCACCTAAGGTGTTGGTTTTAGCCGCGCTAATGAGTTCAAGTGCCTTCATTGGTGAAGCTATTTCGGCACCGCCGTACTTCTTAAGCGCAGCAGCTTTTCCAGTAGCAAGAGCGCTTTCCCATGCTGGGTCTTGGCTGTAGTCCTTGCGCTCGATCTTTGTTGTTCCGCTAAGAACATTAGCTGCAAATGCAATTGAGCGCTCTAGAAAATCTGAAGGTTCATATACTGCATCGACCACACCCAGTTTGAAAGCATCTTTAGCTTTCATCATGGTGTTGTTATTGAGTGCATTCAACATGATTACTTGAACCGCACGCTCAGGACCAATGAGCTTAGGCAAAATAGTTGCACCGCCCCAACCTGGAACTAGTCCAAGGAACACTTCTGGCAAACCAGTAAATGCAGTGGAGGCGAGTGTGCGGTAGTGGCAGTGAAGTCCAACTTCAAGACCGCCACCGAGTGCCAAACCATTAATGAAAGCGAAAGTAGGAATCTGTGATCCACCTAATCGGCGAAACACGTCATGGCCCAACTTTCCTATTCCGAGTGATTGTTCACGGCTTGTAATAAATGAGAGAGCAGATAAATCAGCGCCCGCCGCGAAAATAAATGGCTTACCAGTAATTGCAATAGCCGCTGGATTTAGCGCAGTTGCTGCAGTAATTGCTGCATCTAATGCAAGTAATGACTGCGGTCCAAAAGTGTTGGGACGGTTGTGGTCAAGTGAGTTGTCCAAAGTTATAAGTGCTAAGACGCCTTTGGCTCCAAATGCACTCAGATCTACTTGTCGCACTAGGGCTTGTGTGACAACCTCTTCAGGTGCACCTTCTGGGAGTTTGATATCTGCGCTCATTTATTTCACCTGACCGTTAAAGTGTGGGTTTTCCCAAATTACAGAGCCACCCATACCAAGACCAATACACATGGTTGTTAAGCCATAGCGCACCTCTGGATGGGCTTCAAAAGACCTAGCTAGGTTGAGCATGAGGCGAACACCAGATGATGCCAGTGGATGTCCAACGGCAATAGCTCCGCCAAATGGATTAACTCGAGCATCATCATCTGCAATTCCAAAGTGCTCAAGAAAAGCTAGAACCTGAACAGCAAATGCTTCATTGATTTCAAAGAGTCCAATATCTTCAATACTCAAACCTGCTTGCTTGAGTGCTTTAATCGTTGAAGGAACCGGGCCAAATCCCATCACTTCAGGCTCTACTCCTGCAAATGCATAAGTAACCAAACGAGCCTTAATACTCAGACCTAGCTCTTTTGCTTTATCTTCGCTGGCAAGAAGGGCCGCAGTTGCACCATCGTTTAGACCAGATGAGTTTCCTGCTGTTACTCGACCAGCTGGACGAAATGGAGTTTTTAGACCAGCTAGGCCTTCCATAGTTGTAGTTGGGCGAGGAGCCTCATCAACTGTTGCAATCGTCCAACCCAACTCCGCACTACGTGCTGCCATTGGAATGAGATCGCGCTGAATCAAACCAGCTTCATATGCTTTAGTTGTTTTGATTTGTGAGTTAAGGGCGTATTTATCTGCGCGCTCTTTTGTGATAGTTGGGAATCGATCATGGAGTCTTTCAGCTGTCGCACCCATGGCAAGTGCATCTTGTTCTACAATCTTTTCAGCTAAGTAACGAGGATTGGGATCCATCAATTCACCCATTGGATGATTTCCCATATGTTCAACGCCGCCAGCAATAGCAATATCATTTGAACCAAAAGCAATAGCACCTGCAATTGTCGTAACAGCTGTTAGTGCACCTGCGCACCAGCGATCAATTGAATAGCCTGGCACTGTATTTGGTAATCCGGCGAGGAGTGTGGCACTGCGACCAATGTTCATTCCCTGATCACCTGTTTGTGTTGCAGCCGCAATTGCAACGTCATCGATTGCACTATGGTCAAGATTTGGATTTCTATCCAAAAGTCCGCGGATTGCGCGCACCATCAAATCATCGGCACGTGTACCGGCATACATCCCTCCAGCTTTTCCAAAGGGCGTGCGAACGGCATCGACTAAGACAACTGTGCGAGACATAGTGATCCTTTACTAGGGGCGGATATAGCGGTTATGTTACCCGCCAGTAAGGATTTGTGACAGCGCTTAGGCTGGAGTCAATGCAGGCGTGCGAGGCTTTAAGAGATAGGCCCCAAGGACTGTAGTGAGGTAGATAGCCCATATTCCAAGCTGTAACCAGGATGTGGAGTTATCAAAGCCGACGAGGCCGCCCAAAGCTGCACCCAATAATGAGTCAGAGGGAATCAGAGCCGATACATCCCAGGCATATGACTCTCCACCAGGAAGCCAGCCCAGCTCTTGGAACTCATGGACTCCGTAAGAGAGAACTCCTGCAGCAACTACTACTAAAGCAACTCCGGTGTATCGGAAGAATTTACCTAAGTCGAGTTTGATTGCAGATTTGAAAATCAAATAACCAAGTGAGATTGCAACCGCAAATCCAAGAATGAGCCCGAGTGTGGAGCTACGTGTGTGTGAAACTGTTCTAAAGTTTGAATACACGAAGAGAGCAGTTTCAAGACCTTCTCGAATAACAGCAAAAAACGCTGCCCCAGCAAGGGCTAGAGGCCCTGTACGCAAAGCTGAATCAACTTTGCCGTGCAGATCTGCCTTCAATGAACGAGCTGTTCGCTTCATCCAAAAAACCATCCATGTAACAAGTGCCACGGCTAAGAAAGAAGTTGTTCCTACGAAGAATTTTTCAGCGCGTTCTCCGAGTTCTTCAGATGTTCTGGAGAGAACAAAGCCAAGACCGATGCTGCCAACGATTGCTGCACCCACACCACTCCATAAGGGCGCCAACAGGTGCCTACGCTGGCTCTTAAGAATATAGGCGACCAAAATGCCAATAATCAGGGCAGCTTCAAGTCCCTCGCGAAGGGCGATTATAAAAGTGCTCAACATGAGAGAAAATCTAGAGGGTAGGGGGTATTTACGCAACTCTTATGTTGCGTAAATCAGGCTTCCTCGGGTGTGGTCTCTGGCACAGGTTCAGGCGTGGGCACGGCCTCTTTCTCCAGCAGGGCTGCCGTAATAGCCTCACTAACTAGATCCACCTGCCATTTTCTGGCGCCGAGTGAGAGTAAATGCTCCCTAACAATTTCTGGTGAGGACACCGATGTCGATGGCGTCGGGGGAGCCCAACAAATACGACGGACCAGATCTGGAGTGATGAGGTTTTCTATAGGAATGTTATTTTCTTGAGCAATAATATCAATGCGGGCACGCGCATGAGAAAGCGGAGCATATTTATCTGGGAACTTATCTCGCCACAATTTAATAGGTGGCAATGTGTCAGCGTTAGTGCGAAGTGCTGGCCAGTCCTTTTCTTCAAGAGCCACTGCACGTGCGACTGCATCTAGCCAAGCTTTTAGATTTTCTAACCATCGAGCTCGAAGCCCCAGAGGACGCAGTACTTTTTCAAACTCCTTTTTCGTTGCAACTGGATTAAGTGCAATCTCAACTATTGCCGAGTCATTGAGTAATTTTCCACCAGCAATATCTTGCGACTTTGCTATCTCGTCACGAGTTATCCAGAGTTCTCGGATGATTGCTAATTGATCTCGTCGCTTAATCTTGTGCATTCCAGATGTTCTGCGCCACGGATCCACACGAGGTGGTGGTGGAGGAGCCAATAGAATTGAAGCAAATTCTTCTTTAGCCCATGAATCTTTTTTTGCATCAACCAACAGCGCTTCAACTTTATCGCGCAGCTCCACTAAGAGCTCAACATCTAAAGCTGCATACGTCAACCAGTCTTGCGGCAGTGGGCGCACAGACCAGTCTGCAGCACTGTGTTCCTTTGCAAGTGAAACACCCATGAGAGATTCTAAAAGCGGTCCAAGTCCAACACGGGGCAAGCCGGCAATCCGCCCTCCTAATTCAGTATCAAATAGGCGCGTGGGGTTGATTCCTAATTCCCGCAGGCAGGGCAGATCTTGTGTGCTGGCATGCAGAATCACTTCATCGGTGTTAAGTAGATCGTTGAGTTCGAGCATCAGTGGGTGGCCTGGACCAAAAGCGATGGGATCAATGAGATGTAAACCTCCATTGGTGCGCTTTATTTGAATCAAATAAGCGCGCGCGCTGTAGCGAAAACCTGAGGCACGTTCGGCATCAACTGCAAATGGGCCACTACCTTGTGCCAACTGCTCTAATGCCGAAGTGAAAGATTCATCGCTATCGATTACCGCAGGTGTACCACCGACTGGGGTGAGTAGTGGTGTTGCAGTTATTTCCTCAGACATAAGCGGGCTTAACGACGTCTGGCAGATGAAATTGTGGAAACACCATCAGGAATTGGTTCAAGTCCTGCCACATCAGTTATTAATCGACACCAACCAGCGATATGTTTCATGATTTCAATGGGATCTGCAATTACAGGAGTCCATGATGCGCGAATTTCAATTTCAGATTCATCATTTCGCGGAGAGAGTTTTCCAAAGGATGCACTTGACACACGTGTAACAGTTCCACTGGGCGCAGCCAATGCACACTCTTCTCTCTCTAGCGCTTCAAGAAACCAACTCCAGCCAACTTCTGGCAAAAGCGGATCTTGTTGCATGACAGGGTCAACGTCAGCGCGTACGAAAGTGACGCAACGAAATTCGCCTTCCCAGGTATCTTGCCCGCCAGGCTCATGTAATAGGACAAAGCGACCAGAAGCTATTTCATCTTCTTCATCGCCTAATAGGCCATTGCTCACATCGGCCGAAAATGCGAAGGCGTATGTGGCAAGCTTTTGCGGGGCTGGAACTTCTTCTAAAACAATTTCAGCACGTGGTGTAAAGGTACGTAAGGAGTTGACTAATTCTTCAAATCCTCTGGCATCCACTGATTAAGAATAAACAGTAAGAAGTGCTTTTCATGGGAGGCAGGGCGGTATTCTTGCTCATATGGCCTCACTACTTGCAATTCTCTCTAGCATGTTATGGGGAACCTCTGATTTTGAAGGAGGTCGACTCAGTAAAAAGCATGCACCGTTAGCGGTGCTAGGTTTTTCACAAGTCCTCGGTTTGGTTTTCGGCGTTGCATTGATGTTTGTGTCTGGTGCTTGGCATGCACAAGCACTTGGATCTAATGGCTATTTGATTCCTGGAATTTTTGCAGGTTTGTTTGGCTACTTCGGTTTGTTCTGTCTTTATGCAGGATTATCAACTGGACGCATGGGGGTTGTTTCACCAATTAGCTCAATGGGCGCAATTGTTCCCTTGACGTATGCCTTGATAAATGGAGACAAGCTTTCAACAATTACCTCTATTGGAGTTGTTCTAGCACTGGTGGGAGTTTTTTGTGCCAGCGGTCCAGAGCTATCTCAAGGTCTTCCCATCACACCGTTACTTCTTGCTTTAGGGGCCGCGCTCGGATTTGGAACAGCTTTGACCTCAATGTCGATTGGTGCTCAATCAAGTGCGCTGATGACAATGGTTTCAATGCGTGGGGCAACCTTTTTCGTCACTGTTGCCCTTGCGATCAAATTCCATACGATGGGTGGTTTTTCCAAAAAGGAATATCCATCACTTATCTTCATTGGCGTTGCAGACTTCTTAGCTAATGTTTTGCTTGGAGTTGCGTGTACTAAGGGATTGATTTCAATTGCAATGGTTTTAGGTTCACTATTTCCAATTGCAACAGCACTGTTGGCATTTAATTTCTTACATGAGCGTTTACAGAAGGTGCAATACGTGGGAATTGCTTTAGCAGTAGCAGGCGTTGCCCTTATCTCTGCATTCTAATTACGGGCAACGTAGAAGTCAGTTCCATCAATGTGAGTATGGGTATGGTGTTCAAATCTATTGAGCAATTCTTGCCAATCAATAGGATCATCTCCGCCAGTCACGGGTGTGACGCTGAGTTCTAACTGATCAATGAGACCTTGGTCAATAAGTTCAAAAATGATAGTTGTACCAGCCTCAACAAGAACTCTTTCTCCAAATTGTGTTTTAGCCTTTGCTAACGCCTGAGCTGGAGTCATATTCCATAAATGCGATAAGTCATTACCAACAACTGGATTAATAGTTGATCGTGAAACTATTACTAGAGGAACAGGGCTTTGTTTATATGGCTCATGCCGAGCAGTATTTCCGCCAATTAAAATGCAATCGACTTTACGGCGCCTAGCCAGAAAAGCTTTGCGATCAGCATCTGAGGAAACTCCGTTAGAACTCTTATCTTTTGATGTTGATCCATCTCGCCCGACTACCAGCGATGCAACTGTGCTCATTTGTCCTACTATCGCAGATTCTGCGAGAATTCTCAGGCGTAAATCACGCTTAGAAGTTGAGATGTCGCATTAAACCTCGTTAGCCTTTAACCATGTATTGGCGCATTCTTCCTCACGCTGTCGTGGCTCTGGCCTTGACGGTTGGGTTAGCAGCCCCTGCTCATGCTGGGCCATCACTGGCTGAAGTTCAGGCAAAGGTGCAACAACTAGAAGAAGAAGCGACAACGGCTGCTGAAGGTGCTCAGGAAGCAAAAGTTAAGTTGATTGCACTTACCCGCACACTCAATGGCATAAAAGCAAAAGCTGCTGTTCAAGGTGAAACTCTCTCAGCACTCCAAAAATCTTTGGGCACTATTGCAATCGAGCAATACAAGGCTGGTGGTTTAGGTCAATCACTTGAACTTCTCTTTTCATCTGACCCCACACTCTATTTATCCTCTGCTGGCTCCCTTGACGCAATTAGCCGACGCAAATCTGCGCAGCTGCGAAAGTATGAAGCAGCTCAGCAACGTTTGAGCGCTACAACAATGACGGTTAATGACAAGCTGGCGTTAGTAGTTGCAGCAGAAAAGAAATTTAAGGCCCAATCGGCTATGGCTCAAGAAAAGCTGGCCCAAGCCGAAGCGCTACTTTCTAAGTTAACTAAAGCCGAACGTGAGCGTTTAGCGAAGTTAGCCGCTGAACAAGAAGATGCAGATCAAGCCGATTCACAGGCTGCAGCTCGAGCCCTTACTGGGATTTCAGGCCGTGCAGGTGTTGCAATCAAATACGCACTCAAGCAGATCGGTGATCGCTATGTGTTTGGTTCAGCCGGACTAGTGACATGGGATTGTTCGGGTTTAACGATGCGTGCATACCAAGCTGCTGGAGTCTCACTTCCACATTCATCAGCTGCCCAATCACGTATGGGAAAGAAAGTTTCAATTAAGGATCTTAAACCAGGGGATCTTCTCTTTTTTGGCCGACCAGTTTCGCACGTGGGTATGTATATCGGCGGCGGAAAAATGGTTCATGCACCTAGATCTGGTTCGCGCGTGAAAATCACAACGAGTGGATCTCTGGGTAGAAAGCCTCTAGTAGGAGCTCGCCGTTTCTGAAAAAACAATATTTGTAACCAATGATTTTGGCCCACGGGCCGGAGGCATAGAAACCTTCATCATTGGATTAATTGAACGTTTGCCAAAAGCCAGCATCATTGTTTACACATCGGCCCAAGAAAATACCAAGACCTATGATGCTAATTGGCTCAGTAATTATGGCGTTGAGGTCATAAGAGATAGATCAAAAATACTGCTTCCGACACCACGTGTTAATCGTGCTGTGGCCACAATAGTCAGAACCCGCCAGATTAAAACCGTTGCCTTTGGTGCTGCTGCACCTTTGGGTTGGATGGCATCAAAGTTGCGCAAAGCCGGGGCACAACGCATAGTCGCACTTACTCATGGGCACGAAGTCTGGTGGGCAAAGGTTTTTCCATTTAGCCTAATAATGCGGCGCATTGGATCAACGACTGATTCTCTTGCTTACCTTGGTGAATTCACACGATCTGCAATCTCACAGGCTCTTTCATCAAAGAGTGCAGCTGCAATGAAAAAAATTGCTCCAGGAATTGATGTTGAACACTTCAGGGCTGTGGATGCAACTGCATTGCGTCAAACATTGGGTTTGAGTGAGAAAAAAATCATTGTGAGCGTGGGCCGTTTAGTACATCGCAAGGGGCAGGATTTCCTCATTGAATCTATGCCGCAGATTCTCAAGCAAGTTCCAGATGCTCACCTTTTACTTGTTGGGCAAGGTCCTTATAGGGCGCACTTAGAAAAACTAGTCAGTAAACACTCAATACACACAAGCGTTACCTTTATAGGGCGCATTCAATACAAAGATTTGCCCCGCTATATATGCGTCGGCGATGTCTTTGCAATGCCATCTAGATCGCGTTTTGCTGGACTAGAAGTCGAAGGTTTAGGCATTGTTTATCTTGAAGCAAGTGCTTGCGGATTACCAGTTATTGCCGGGGCATCTGGGGGAGCACCAGATGCTGTAATAGAGGGCGTAACAGGATTTGTAGTAGATGGAACTAACACATCGCAAATAGCAAAAAAGGCTGTTGAACTTTTAATAAACGAAGAACTTCGGCGTTCTATGGGCAGTGCAGGACGTGCGTGGATTGAGAAGGAATGGCGTTGGCAGATTTGGGCTAGCAAGTTCTCTGAACTACTTGCTAGATAATCCTTGCTCATGCATGGCGTGAATTGCTGCAGTTCGATTAGTAACCTCTAACTTTCTATAAATTGATGCCAAATGTGTTTTAACTGTGGCAGGACTTATAAATAGGCTCTTAGAGATCTGCGCAGTAGTTTGCCCCTTTTCCAGCTGCACGAGAAGATCAAATTCTCGGGCAGTTAACGTGCTGTGACTATAGTTAAAGACTTTCTCTAAGCCGTTAGCGCTAAAACTCAAGGGGGCGATGAGGCTGTGTTTAATCGCTGCAACTAAAACTGGAATGGGTTCAGATTTTGAAACAAAGGCACTTGCGCCAGCTTTCATCGCTGCGCGAATGTAATTGTCGTGATCGTTAAGTGTTAAGACAATTATTCCTATCTCGCGCGAAAGAGTTCTAATCCAGCTGACCAGTTCAAATCCACTGCCGTCAGGTAGGTTGATATCAACGGTTACGACTTCTGGTTGTGAGGTGGCAATTCCAGCACGAGCGTGGGCAATAGAGGTTGCTTCAGAAATCTGAGTGAAACCCTCATGCGCAAGTGCTCGTTTCAAACCCTCTCGCACAAGTGCGTGGTCATCAACAATAAGTAACTTGCTCATGGATTAGCCAAGTCAAGAGAAATTTCAACGTTAGTTCCTGTGAAATCTGATTGGACTTCTAAATGCCCACCGAGAGCGATTACTCTTTCAGAAATTCCTTGCAAACCATAGTGATTCTCTTTTTCCTTGGCTCCGCCGATTCCGTTATCTGCAAAAGAAATATTTAGATGTGTGGCCCGTGAATGCTCGGTGACATTGTGAATTATCTCATTGAATACCCTAGTGAGCTCAAATTCCAACTTTGGTTGAGAGTCAAGTGCTTCAGACTCATTATGTTGTGAGCGAAGCTCTAAGATTTCGCTGCGCACTCTTTCAATCAATGTATTGATATCAAAGCGCACAGTGCGCAGCGCTACACGTTTAGCTTCATCAGTTTCTTGAAACAACAATGCATCTAACCCATAGCCCAACCCCACGAGATCTTGGGCAATGCCATCGTGGAGCTCTTGTGCGAGTTTTACTCGCTGCGTAAGGCTCACATAGTTACTTTGTGAAGAGCTGGTCAATCTCCTTTGCGAATTCCTTCGCAACGACGTGTCGCTTAACTGAAAGTTTTTGAGTTAAGTGTCCACCAGCGATTGTGAAATCTGTTGTCAAAATTGTGAACTTACGGATTGACTCCGCCTTGCTCACTGCTTTATTTGCATCATCAACTGCAGTTTGAACAACGGCAATAAGATCTGGATCATTGGCAAGGTCTGCCATAGAAGCACCTTCCTTCTTATTGTTTGTAACCCAACCTTTAAGTGCATCTTGATCAATTGTCACAAGAGCTGCAATGAATGGCTGATTATCGCCAACGACCATGCACTGACTTACCAGTGGATGTGCACGCAAGCGATCTTCTAGTACGGCAGGTGCAACGTTCTTTCCGCCTGCGGTAACAATGAGTTCCTTCTTGCGGCCCACGATATAGAGGAAGCCTTCATCATCGAGCTTTCCTAAGTCCCCAGACTTAAACCATCCTTCAGAGTCAAAAACTTCAGCGTTTGCAGCATCGTTTTGCCAGTATCCGCGCATAACAATTGCTCCGCGGATAAGAACTTCGCCATCTTCGGCTATTTTGATTGACGTTCCTGGAATTGGACGACCAACTGAACCCACGCGATGGGCGCCAGTTAAGTTCAAGGTTGCACCCGCAGTAGTTTCGGTTAATCCGTAACCTTCCAAAATTGTCACACCAGCACCGCGATAGAAATGGCCCAGTCTCACACCAAGTGGAGCGCCACCAGAGATTGCAGCCTCAACGCGTCCACCCATACCAGCACGAATCTTCGAGTAGACCAACTTGTCAAAGAGGCCGTGCTTGAGTGTGAGAAGCGGAGAGATGCCTTTTTTATCCATTGCTTCTGAATACGCGATTGCAGTTTCTGCTGCTTTTCTAAATATCTTCCCTTTACCTGCAGCCTCTGCGCGTGCTTCGGCGCCGTTATAAATCTTTTCGAAAATACGTGGAACTGCCAAAACAAATGTTGGCTTAAATGAGGCTAAATCAAATGGAAGGCGTCCGACAGGATCGCTGCAATGGGCAAGATGTAATCCTGAATTAATTGCACCAATTTGAACCATGCGACCAAAGACGTGAGCGACAGGTAAGAACAACAGAGTTGATCCGCCAGGCTTTAGAAATAGGTCGCTGGCACCTTGCACAACATTTCCGCACTCAGCTAGGAAGTTGCCATGTGTAAGTGAAACACCCTTAGGTTTTCCAGTTGTGCCCGATGTGTAAATAAGTGTTGCCAAAGTATCTGGGCCAAGTGCTGCGCGACGACGCTCAATTTCATCATCTGAAACTTGAGCACCTGCATTGCGAAGAACTGTAAGAACATCCTCTGTCATTGTCCAGACGTGCTTAGTGTGTGAAGGTTGAACTGTTTGCACCAATTCACGTAGTGCCGGTGTTTCAACAATGATTCCAACAGTTGCAGAGTCGTTAAGAATCCAATCAATTTGTTCAGCAGATGATGTGTCATAGATTGGAACTACAACGGCACCTGCATACCAAATAGCAAAATCAAGAATGGTCCACTCATAACGGGTGCGAGCCATGATTGCCACACGGTCACCAATTTGAATTCCAGCTGCAATTAATCCCTTGGCAGTTGCTCGGACTTCCTCGTCAACTTCGCGGGCAGTGACACTTTGCCATCCATCGCCAAGTGGGCGAGACATTGTGATGCGCTCAGGCTCAAACCAAGCGCGTTCTGCAATCAAATTAGTCAGATTGCCGGCAGTAGCCGAAGGGACAAGGGCGGGAGTTGTGACTTCATTCATGGGGCTAACGCTAGCGTGAGAAATATGAAATACGGAAGAGGGTAACCTTTGCCCATGAGCGATTTGAGCAGTTCAACAATTACGATCGATGCCCCTATAGCCGATGTCCAAGGTGCCCTATTTGCCCTCGACCAGTATCCAACCTGGTCTAGTGCGATTAAGGCCAGTGAGGTCGTTGAACGCGATGACCAAGGCCGCGCCACCAAGGTCAAAATGACTATTGATGCGGGAATGATGAAAGACAGAGTGATTTTAGATTACGACTGGAGCAAGGCTCCGGGTCAACTTACTTTCTCACTCGATGACGCTGATCTTTTAACAGGTATGGATGGTTCTTATTCAATTAGAGCAATTGATGAAGATACAACTCAAGTTACATACGAGCTAGGTGTTTCTCTTTCAATGCCAATACCAGCGATGATGCGTCAAAAGGCTGAGAAGACAACTATTGACCAAGCACTTTCTCAACTCAAAACCACTCTAGAAGCTTAATTACACTCTAATGTCCTTAACAATTGGTATCGATGTTGGTGGCACGAAAGTTCTTGGCGGCGTAGTTGATGAATCTGGAAAAGTTCTCACTACTGCCAGAAAAGACACGCCACGCCAGGGCGGAAGCGCGCTCACACAAACGATTGCCGATGTTGCCAAAGAACTACTTGAACAACATTCTGTTTCATCAGTAGGAGTCTCTGCTGCAGGTTTTGTTTCTTCGGACCGAAAGACAATGCTGGCTACTCCTAACATCGCCGACTGGAATGGCGTTGATTTAGATGGTCAACTGACCAAACTCATTGGACTTCCAGTAGTAATTGAAAATGATGCAAATGCTGCGGCATGGGGAGAAGCAAAGTTTGGTGCCGGCAAAAATCAAGATCACATGATGATGCTGACAGTTGGAACAGGAATTGGCGGAGGCATAGTTGTTAATGGTGCGCTCTATCGCGGTGCTTATGGAATTGCTGCAGAGTTTGGTCACATGCGTGTTGTTCCAGAAGGCCACATCTGTGGGTGCGGTGCTCGAGGTTGCTTTGAACAATATGCATCAGGAAATGCTCTGCTGCGCCATGCACGAGAAGCAATAAATGCTAGCCCTGAAGTTGCGCGCAATTTACTCTCACGCGGAGATGGAACAGTTGCAGGCCTCACAGGTCAAGCCATTACCGATGCAGCACGAGATGGTGACCCCGTTGCTTTGGCTGCATTTAATACAACCGGCCAATGGCTAGGCGCCGGAATTGCATCACTTGCCGTACTTCTAGATCCTGCCTGTGTAGTTATTGGTGGGGGAGTCATTGATGCAGGTGAAATTCTTTTAAAGCCAACTCGAGAATCACTAGAGCGCAACATGCCTTTTGCAGGCAAGCATCCGTATCCGCAGATTATTGCCGCGCAGTTAGGTAATGAAGCTGGTCTTGTGGGAGTTGCTGATTTAGCAAGAAGTTAATTCTCAAAAGGGTATTTCAACCCAATCTGAGAGCGCACGGTATCCATGATCTCCATAATCGCAATTGTGTCCGCCCAGGTCAGGATCGGTGATTCCTTAGCCCCGCTTTTAACTACGCGTGCAAATTCAACGGCTTGTTCACGCAATCCATGACCTTTGTAGTCAGATGGATACTCAGTGACAGTTCCATCAAAGAGTGTCAGGCGCATAGATGTTGGGTTATAGAAAGTTCTATTAACTTCTAAATATCCATTTAGGCCTGCGATAACTGCTGTGCAAGGAGTTTGGACAATCATTGTTGTGTTCAAAATAGCTTGTGCTCCGTTTGCGTAATCCAGAATCATAGAACTTTGTGCATCAACGCCTTTGTCTGTGAGTACTGCTGAAGAAGTGATTGATTGAGGAATTCCTAAAATCATATGCGCAAATGAGATTGGATAAATTCCAAGATCAAGTAAAGCTCCTCCTGCAAGAGAGGGCTCGACAAGGCGAGGGATGTTTTGATCTGCTAAGCGTTGTCCGTGATCAGCGTGAATAGTTGTGATTTGCCCTAGAACTCCACTTGCAACAATTTCGCGAATCTTTGCATAGTGAGGTAAAAACCGTGCCCACATCGCTTCCATTAATGCCACATCGTTTGCCTTTGCTGCTGCAACCATTTCTTTAGCCTCACTGGCATTAACCGCAAATGGCTTCTCACACAGAACAGGCTTGCCAGCATTAAGGGCCGCAATCACATTTTCTTTATGTAATGGATGCGGGGTTGCAACATAGATGGCATCGATCTGTGAATCTTTAATCAATTCGTCATAGCTTCCATATGCTGTAGCACCTGGAAAAGCATCAATAAAGTTTTGAGCTTTTTCTAAGTTTCGAGACCCAACTGCAGCAATTGTGTGATCACCAAGTATTGCAAGATCAGTTGCAAAAGCACGGGCTATTCCACCGGTACCAATAATTCCCCATCTAAATTGACTCACAGCGTTGCTCCATCATCTTCGTGATAACCACGATTAAACCAACGATTAACTGCGCGCATAACTGAGCGCCACATAGCACGTGGTGATTGCCGTGGGGGATTGGGCGGAACAAATCGATTCGAATCTTGGATTGCATCTAGTTCGTCTAAATACGTTGTTGGTGCAGATTCATCTAGGGACAGGCCAGAGACGATGGAATCAAATTCACTACGAATAAGTTCCTCTTCATCGAACTCATCAGGGCCTGGGCCGGGATTACTCACCCTCAGATAGTGTCATATCTGGCAATAGCCACTAAATTAGACCCGTGCTTAACAACCTGCCATATGGAACTTTGCGTGCGTTCCTGACGCCTTTTTTGATGGCTGGATTTCGTCCCAAGGTAAAAGGTCTGCGCAATGTCCCGGCAAAGGGCCCAGTAATTATCGCCTCGAACCATTTATCTTTTAGTGATTCAATCTTCATGCCATTAGTAGTTCCACGCAAAGTTACCTTCTTAGCCAAAAGCGAGTACTTCACATCTCCAGGACCAAAAGGCCTATTGAAGAAGTTAACCTTCATCGCTCTGGGTCAAGTTCCAGTTGATCGCTCAGGCGGACGTCGCAGCGAAGCTGCCCTGATTACTGGATTAAAAGTTTTAGCACAGGGTGATTGCTTAGGAATTTATCCAGAAGGCACACGCTCACCCGATGGGCGCCTCTATAAAGGTCGCACCGGAATCGCGCGACTTGCGATTGAATCAGGGGCACCTGTTATTCCAGTTGCAATGTCAAATACCGACAAGATTCAACCCACAGGAAAAGTGATCCCTAATCTTCACCGTGTGGGAATGCAATTTGGAAAGCCCATGTATTTCGATGGAGATTCCACAGATTTACAATATCTGCGAGATGTAACAGATCAGATTATGAATGTTATTCAAGCAATGTCAGGCCAAGAATATGTTGATACATATGCACCGAAGAAATCCAAGCCTGATGATATTAATGTTGCTGGTGAGGAAGACTAAAGAAGATCTAGGCCATTTCTTGTAGTTAAGAATTGGCATGTTGCACAGGTTGGGCCAGATTCAGGAATTTCACCTTCTAGTACTTGTATAAAATCAGAGATAACGCGCATGAAATTATCATGATCACGCTCAACAGCCACATACTTTTGATACACACCAAAGCCGCTGTTCTCAGGGCTATCGCCAACTGTGTGAGTTGGCTTCCAGACGAGTAAGCCCATTGATGCAACTTCCACAGCTTTTCCTGCCGCTGGATTTTCTAATGCAAAGGCATAGGCCTCTAACTGAGGAGAATAGAAAGCACCGCTATCTCGTTCTGAGTCTGAGACCTTGCAATCAATTAAGCCCACAGTTCCATCATCATTTGTTGATACAAGGTCGTATTTTCCTAATATGCGCCAGCGTGTGTCCTGGCCATTGATTTGAATGGGCTTGCTCTTCACAAATTCCCCCCATTTAGTAACAGTTCCTGGCCGAAGCGAGGGATCAATGGTTGGCATATCTGCGCGTTGGAAAAACTCTTCTTGCAGTGAAGATAATGTGCCAACAAGTGGCATGGTCATTGGAGCAGTAACTTTGTACCAATACTTCACCCACAAACAGCGCTTGCACGTTGATAGACCGAAAGTTAAATCTGAAGGGGATATATTCTCGCGCGCTGGCTTTAATGGTTTTTTCATAGATCTATTGTGGCGCTAGCTACTGACAATTGCGAAGAACAAAACCGATAGACCCAGCAGAATCATGATGCTTCCGCCAGTACCACGCAGTTTTTCTAGGCGGGATGAATCATTGGCTAGCCAGGCGCGCGCAGTTCCTGCTAGTAAACCCCATGAGCCATCGGAGATGAAGGCAAGGGCTGAAAAAATGGCACCCAATAAAATCAACTGTGAGGTGATGTGCCCCTTATCGCGATCGATAAATTGGGGAAGAACGGCTGCATAGAAAACTATTGCTTTGGGATTAAGAGCCCCTACCCAAAATCCATCTCGCATTGATCTCAGGGCAGTTGGCGAACTATCTCCTTGATTTGTCATGTCGGCTGCATGAAGCTTGCGCTGCCTTATCGCATCAATTCCTAAGTAGATTAAATAGAGACCACCGCCCCATTGAACTGCGGTGTATGCAAGATCTGATCGCTGCAAAATAGGACCAAGACCAAGTGCAACAAAGACTGATAAAACAAAAGAACCGGAGACATTGCCAGCGACGGTGAAGACTGCAACTTTGCGACCCCAGGCGATGGCCCGAGCGATTACGAATAAAACGCTCGGGCCAGGCGCCAAGATAATAATCATCGCGGCAACGATGTACTCAGCTAACCGCGAAGGAATTACCATGGGTCAGATATTAGTTATTACCTCTCGATGAAGCAATTGAGCTCACAACGCGGTATCCAATAACAGCTACCAAAGTTGCATTGATGATTCCGTTGAATGTGTAATCTCCACGAGTCCATGACATATCTGCGATACCAATAATTAATGCAGATGCAGCGATGATCAAGTTAGTTGAGTTAGAGAAATCAACTTTGCCTTCAATCCAGATGCGAGCGCCAAGGACGCCGATCATTCCAAATAGTGCAACTCCAACACCACCAAGTGCTCCAACTGGTGTGGCACTAAGAACTGCGCCAAACTTTGGAGAAAGAGATAGTCCAACCGCACCTAGACCTGCGATCCAGTAAGCAGCAGTTGAATACACGCGAGTAGCGGCCATAACGCCAATGTTTTCAGCATAGGTAGTTGTTCCTGAACCGCCGCCTGCACCAGCCAACGTAGTCGCAAGACCATCAGCCATAAGGGCTGTACCCATTTGATCATCAAGGTTCTTGCCAGTCATTGCTGCGACTGCCTTAACGTGTCCTACGTTTTCAGCAATGAGAACAAGAACAACAGGTAGGAACAAGACGATTGCTTTGCCATCAAATGTAGGTGTTGTAAATGAAGGCATTGCAACCCACTTAGCTGCACTGATTCCATCAGTTTTCACATCACCTTGGATGTAGGCAACCAAGTAACCAATGACAAGGCCAGCAAAGATGCTGATGCGATTGAGGAAGCCGCGGGATGCAGCTGAGATCAATGCAATAGATGCCAACGTGATGATGCCGATCATTGGGCCAGCTACAAAGTTATTTTTTGCAGCTCCGGCCAAGTTCAAACCAATGACCATAACGATGGTTCCAGTTACTACAGGAGGCAATAACCAGTTAATCCAACCGATACCGGCCTGACGAACGATTAGACCAACTGCAGCCAAGATCAAACCTGTAACAACAACGCCGCCCAATGCAGCCGACATCCCGCCACCAGCTTTAGCAGCAGCGATTGGTGCAAGAAAGGCAAAAGATGAACCTAGATAGCTAGGAACTTTGTTTTGCGTAAGAGCCAGAAATAGCAGAGTGCCGATTCCTGAGAAGAAGAGTGTGGTTGTTGGGGGAAATCCAGTAATGATTGGAACGAGGAAGGTGGCACCAAACATTGCGGCGATGTGTTGTAAACCCACACCGATTGTGCGCGGCCATGTGAGGCGTTCATCTGTTGAAACAACTGCGCCCGGGGACAGGGTCTTACCGTTTCCATGAAGTTTCCATGAGAGTAGCGACATTGCTGACGTCCTTTCAGATCTCCTGAGTAGCCAGCCACGAGAGGTAGCTGGCATTAGTTAAAAGGGTAGAACTGAAGCTGTGGATACTGAGGCGTACGCCACACCAGGAGCGGGGTTGAAATATGAGCGTGAGCGTGTTGGAAGTTGCGCCTGAGCACCTATCCCAATAGATTACGATTGGATATATCGAATAGATACATAGGCCGATAGGTAGATAGGAGTACGCGATGCGCTCACGCAGTGAATCACTTGAGTTCGCCCTCCTTGGCCTTTTATCCCAGACACCTTTGCATGGCTACGAACTACGAAAGCGCATGGGCACAATCTTTGGACCATTTCGCGCACTCTCATTTTCAGTTCTCTACCCACAGCTACGCAGAATGTTGGAAGCGGGCTTAATCGAAGAGAGCGTGGTGGATTCTCCATCTCGGCGCTCGCGAATCGTTTATGACATTACCGATAAAGGTCAGGCTCGCTTTGAGAACCTGACAGAGACCGTTAGTCCTGAAACATGGGAAGACGAAGGATTTGAGATCCGCTTTGCATTTTTTTCTCCAACATCTTCAAAGAACAGAGTAAGAATTCTTGAGGGACGCCATCGTCGCCTCAAGGAGAAAGCAGAGATTCTGCGTGGTGAACTCGAGAAGTCACCAATTGGAATCGATAAATATCTAGAGGAGTGGCGACGTCACTCACTGGACTCAGCTGATCGAGAGATTGCTTGGCTGGAAAAAATGATCAAAACCGAGAGGAAATAGAGTGAACATAACAACCGG
>Ga0114975_10000527_pt1 | contig 28987 bp, 25 predicted proteins | sample S_130626_EF_Meta_FD_87031 | JGI IMG/M metagenome (GOLD analysis project Ga0114975, IMG submission 87031) | Freshwater microbial communities from Lake Simoncouche, Canada to study carbon cycling - S_130626_EF_MetaG | ecosystem: Environmental > Aquatic > Freshwater > Lake | place: Lake...
CAAAAAATATTAGACCGAAAAGATATTGATGTGGTTATTGTCGGTACACCTGACCATTGGCATGCCTTACAAATGATTAATGCTTGTTCGGCCGGTAAGCACGTGTATGTTGAAAAACCTGCAGGAAATTCTATTGGCGAATGTGATGCCATGATTAAAGCAAAAAATAGATATGGTAGAATTGTTCAAGTGGGACAATGGCAAAGAAGCGAAAAGCATTTTCAAGATGCTTTGGATTTTGTTCATTCAGGTCTATTAGGAAATATTAGAACTACCAAGGTATGGTGTTATCAAGGTTGGATGCGTCCTCAGCCAGTGGTTGCTGACAGCATTCCTCCTAATTATATTGATTACAAAACTTGGTTAGGCCCTGCACCATTAAGAACCTTTAATACCAGTCGTTTTCATTTTCATTTTAGATGGTTTTGGGATTATGCAGGCGGTTTAATGACCGATTGGGGTGTTCACTTATTAGATTATGCTGTACAAGGTATGAAAGCCGATAACCCTATTTCAGTTAGTGCCTTAGGCGGAAAATTTGCATATCCTGAATTAGCCGAAGAAACGCCTGACACCTTAACTGCTTTATATGAATTCGATAAATTTAATTTGGTGTGGGATTCAGCAATGGGCATTGACAATGGTTCTTATAATCGTAATCATGGTATTGCCTTTATTGGAAATAATGGAACATTAATTTTAGACCGACAAGGATGGGAAGTAATTGAAGAAAATCAAGCGAAAAATAAAGTCGTTAAACCTTATCAAAAAGTACAAGACGTTGGTGTGGAATTACATTGGGAAAATTTCATTGCAGCAATACGCAACAATAAACCTGACTCACTTAATTGCTCGATTGAAGACGGTGCTCATATTGCTACGGTTGCGCAAATGGGAAACATTGCTTTTCGTTCTGGTAAAAAAATTAGCTGGAATGAAAACAATAAAAAATTCACTGATGACGCTATCCAAGCTGAGTATTATATGAAGCAATATAACAATGGCTACAAACTTCCAACACTTTAAATAACTGTATTTTATATTTTTAATTATCACTTTTTTGCTAAAAAATAAATTCATGAAAATTTCAAACATAAAACTTTTATTATTTTCATTTATTTTATTTTTAGCCATTAATGTATTTGCACAAAATAAATTAGCACCCGTAAAAGTGGTAGTGGCCGGTACTAGTCATGGGCACGTTTCATGGATATTAAATCGCCCAAAAGACAGTGTCATTGAAATTGTCGGCATCTATGAACCTAATAAATTAATTGCTGAAAAAAATGCTAAAAAATTTAATTTACCTGCTAGCTTATTTTACACTGATTTAAAAAAGGCATTAGAAGTAACTAAACCTGAAGCTGTTGTCGCATTTGGATCTATCCATGAACATTTAATGGTCGTGCAAACAGCGGCTCCAATGCATATTCCAATTATGGTTGAAAAGCCATTAGCATCCTCCTTATCCGATGCATTGAAAATAGATTCAATTATAAAAAAATACAAAGTACCCGTACTAACTAATTTTGAAACCTCCTGGTATCCTAGCACTTTTGAAGCGTTTAGATTAATAAGTGATAGTAACTATGTTGGTCAAATTCGGAAAGTAGTATTTCATCATGGACATCAAGGCCCTAAAGAAATTGGAGTGAGTGATGAATTTTATAATTGGTTAACCGATCCTATTCAAAACGGAGGTGGTGCAATTGTTGATTTTGGTTGTTATGGTGCAAACCTGATGACCTATTTAATGCATGGTGAGAAACCAATTTCAGTTACTGCTATTACAAGAAATTATAAACCAGGGCTTTATCCAAAAGTGGACGATGATGCTACCATTATTATTAATTATGCAAAATCACAAGCTGTTTTACAAGCATCCTGGAATTGGACATTTAGCCGCAAGGACATGGAAATTTATGGTGACAGTGCATATATCATAGCTGTCAATGGCAATAAAATGCGTTTAAGGAATAAAGAGTCCTTACCTGAGTATGAAAAAAATGTAACCAACAAAGACATAAAAGTTTATACTGATCCATTCTCCTATTTACAAGCCTACTTAAGAGGTGTTGAGAAAATTCAACCGTTTGGATTATACTCTTTTGAAAATAATATGATGGTGGTGAAAATTTTGGAAGCAGCTAAGTTGTCAGCAAAAACAGGAAAGACAGTTTTGTATAAATAATTTTAATTCTTAACATGTTATGAAAATCACTGTTTCTTCTATATTTATCTTGGCTTTTGCTTTTATCGGCACAGCACAAGTACCTGAAGGCAAAAAAGTAATCAGTTCTTTGTATTTGTATGATATGGCATCAGGCAAGTCTAGTTTGATTTTAAGAGAAATGCGTCATTTTGAAGCACCTAATTGGTCACGTGATGGTAAGTTTCTATTAATTAATTGTGAAGGTAAGCTTGAAAAAATAAGTACCATGGGCGACAAGTTGGGCGAACTAAATACTGGCAAAGTAAAAGACGCGAATAATGATCATGGATATTCATTTGATGGAAAAACACTTTTTATTTCAAGTGCAAAACCTGAAATAAAAGAACATACATCCTTTATTTATAAGGTAGCTGCTGAGGGAGGTGAGCCAATTCAAATTACACCTACCTCTACTTCCTATTGGCATGGAGTTTCACCAGACGGAAAGGATATGGTGTATTGCGCCAATCGCAATGGTAACTATGATGTTTACAAAATGAATGTGAATGGCGGTGAAGAAATTAGGTTAACTACTACTGAGGGGTTAGATGACGGTCCCGAATATTCGCATGATGGAAAATATATTTACATCAATTCATATCGAACAGGCAGGATGCAAATTTGGAGAATGCAAGCTGATGGTTCAAATCCCGAACAAATGACTTTTGATGCACGCTCTAATTGGTTTGCTCATATTGCACCTAATAATAAGGTAGCAACGATTATATCTTATTTAGAAGATCAAAAACAAACACACCCATTTGGACGACAAGTACAATTACGTTTGCTTGATGTAAACTCAAAAAAGCTAATTAATTTAACGGAGCCATTTTATGGAGGGCAAGGCACTATTAATGTTCCTTCCTGGAGTCCTGATGGAAAACAGTTTGCATATGTGCGCTATGAACTAATGGACTAATTGAATAAAAGCAAAAATTTCTATTTAAATAAAATATCTTCCAAATAATTTCCAAAAATTCTCTAAAATCTAATTTATATGAAAAACGAAAATGCTTCTTCCCGCCGAAAATTCTTACAACTTATTGGTGCTACAAGTATCGCTAGCGTAGCTTCTCCTTTAAGTTCATTAGCTGCGAAACAAAAAGCAGAAGAACGAATTTTACTATATGAAAAAAGAGTTTCAGCAGGTGAAAAAATCAGACTTGGAGTTATTGGATTTGGTGTACAAGGTCACTTTGATTTAAGCACTGCTTTGAAAGTACCTGGTGTTGAATTAGCAGCCATTTGTGATTTGTATACAGGTCGTTTAGAAAATGCAAAAGAAATGTATGGTAAGGATTTATTTACAACAAGAAACTACAAGGACATTTTAGATAAAGCCGATATTGATGCAGTGATTATTGCCACCACCGATTGTTGGCATGCTAAAATTACTATTGATGCTTTGGCAAAGGGCAAGCATGTTTATTGTGAAAAGCCAATGGTGTATAAAATTAGTGAAGGATACTCGGTAATAGACGCTGCTAAAAAGTATGGTAAAGTTTTACAAGTTGGATCACAAAGAGTAAGCAGTATTGGACTTGCCAAGGCAAAAGAATTATTAGCAGCCGGTGAAATTGGAAGTTTAAATATGGTGAATGCAGTATATGATCGTCAAAGTTCCATTGGTGCTTGGGAATATACTATTCCAAAAGATGCTAGTGCTGCAACTACTGATTGGGATAAATTTATTGAGGTTACAGGTAAAATGGAATTTGATGCTAAAAAGTTTTTCTGGTGGCGCGCCTTTAAAGAAGTGGGTACAGGTGTTGCCGGTGATTTATTTATACATTTATTAAGTGGCACGCATTTTATTACCAATTCAAAAGGACCTGAAACAATTTATAGTACAGGTCAGTTCAGTCATTGGAATGACGGTCGAAATATGCCTGATGTAATGTCGGGTGTAATGCAATATGGTAAAAACAATGACCATCATGCATTTCAAATGACCTTACAAGTAAACTTCATTAGTGGAACAGGTGGCCAGGAAGTAATTAGGCTCATTGGTTCTGAGGGTGTGATGGATGTGAAAGGAAATGACATTACTGTAAAACATAGTTATATGCCTGAAGCTCCGGGCTTTGGTGGTTACGACTCGGTATTTACTTTTTCAAAAAGTATGCAGGATGAAATGACTAAAGAGTATAACGCTAAATGGACTGATGCGCAAAGAAAAAGAAAAACAAAAGAAGATGTTTTATATAAAGCACCTGCAGGTTACGACGATCATTTAGATCATTTTACTAATTTCTTTGATGCTATCCGAACTGGGAAGACAGTTGTGGAAGATGCTGCATTTGGATTTAGAGCTGCAGCCCCAGCACTAGCATGTAATGAAAGCTATTTTAGTAAAAAAATAATTCAATGGGATCCTATTAACATGAAGTTGAAGTAATTTAGCTTTATTAGTTTTATTTAATTTGATGACATGAATGAAAAAGTAGATGCATATATTAATGGTTTAAAAAAATGGAAACAAGAAGCACAGCTATTAAGAGAAATACTTTCAAATACTGAACTTGACGAAGAATTTAAATGGTCAAGACCTTGTTATACTTATAATGGGAAAAATATAGTAGGCATAGCTACTTTAAAGGAGCACTGTGCCCTTAATATATTTAATGGAGCATCCTTAAGTGATCCTAATAGTATTTTAATTATCCCAGGGGAGCATACGCAGTCAGGAAGGTGGATGAAATTTGATTCTGTTGCAAACATTAATAAGCATACCAAGGTAATCAAATCATTTATTAAAGAAGCAATTGAACTTGAAGTAAATGGGGTTAAGTTAATCAAGACAAAACCTGCAGCATTACCTTTACCCGTTGAGCTGGAAAATATTTTCAAAAAAGACGCTAAACTCAAAAAAGCTTTTAATGCTTTAACACCAGGACGTCAAAGGGCTTATTTAATTTATTTTTCAGGTACTAAAAATGCACAAACAATCATCAATCGAATCGAAAAGTATACCCCTAAAATATTATGTGGCAAAGGCTTTAACGATTGTACTTGTGGACTTTCCAAACGAATGCCTAATTGTGATGGATCACATAAGTTTGCAAAAACTTAATTGAATCTTAGTTTATTTATAGCTAAAAAACAAGGGCAACAAAAAGGCTACTAATCCTACCCAAATTGCATATACGGGTAAATATTTAGCAATGCTATTTTGAACTTCAGTTAATTGGGTATTAAGCTTGATTGCTTTTATAAGTTGCAGGGCAACCAACAATAAATTTCCAAATATCAAAATATTACCCCCTAAAACCGCAATTCTATTAGGAGTAATACCATATTCAAATAATCGATAGCTAATAGCAGAAAGGGCAATACCATTGATAATGATAGTCAATATTGAAAGGACTAATAATAATATTGACTGATAATATCCCTTTTTATTTTTTTCAATTTCTGCAACTGAGAAAAATATAAGCGCCATCACTCCTACCAATAAAGCATTATAAATTAACAATAAGTTTCTGTCTTGATGAGGATACTTGCCTTGACTTATTAAAATGACTAAATATATAGTAAGGTTTATCACTGCCAAGGGCGTAAATATTTTAGCAATGATGGGTGTTACTTTATTTATGATTTGAGGATTTGTATTAATTAAGTAGGTTCCTAAAATAGGTATTGCACCAATCCCCCAAATGCCAATATGTTCAAAATAAAATTTAGCTATGTTCATTCCAATTAACTCAAAAAGTCCAATAGTTAACACTGTAAATAACATGCCTGCTAAAAAAAGAAGCACACTTATCACTAGTAAGTCGCCATTATATTTCAAAAAATCAATTCTTCTTTCTTTATTTAAATATGAATCACCCATATACGCATAACCAAGTATACACCATAAAAAAATAGGTAAGTGTATATAAACTAAATTTATAGAACTGCTATTTAGAGTATTAGGTAACAAATTAATATACAATGCGGAAATGCCAAACAAAGCTGCAATAATCAATTTAATATTCACCCTTACATTTTGCTTCCATAAAAAATACGCTGAAACAAAAGGAATAATAATAAAGCTCATGTTTCTAGCTAAAAATAATTCCTGATTAATGCCTTTAATATTTACAATATTAGCAATCAAACCCGCGACAATAATTAATTTAAAAGCTAACCAAAATTCATTTTTAGAGTATAAGCTGGCACTTATTTCTTTATAATTAAATCGAGCCTTCCAAAATTGAACAGCAGCTGAATTCGCATGTATATCACTTAATTCATACAAGGATTGTTGAAATTGCTTTTTATCAACCTGGTATAGCTTTTCTAGTGCTGAAGGGTTATTTAAATTGTCAACAATAGCTTGTTTCATAAAATCGTTTTCGTATTTAAAATTAATCTAAATAATGGATGAGATAACCAGCTAAGTTCATTTATGTATAAGAGGTAGTAATAATGTATAAACGCATTTTTTTGATCCTAATTTTATGTTAAGGTCAAGAAATATAATTACATTAGCTAAATAATTGATATTTATGAAACTCAAAATATTTTCTTTTTCAGTTGTAATATTACTTGCATTCAATTTAAATGCACAAAAAGTAACTTCTGCAACAAATAATTTACCCATTGGTGTTTTTGATTCTGGCACAGGTGGATTAACGGTTTTAGAAGCCATGTTGCAATTAGATGCCTATAATAATACTACAGGCTTGCCAGGTGCTGACGGGAAACCCGATTTTAATACTGAGTTTTTTGAATACTTAGCCGATCAAGCTAATATGCCTTATGGAAATTATGCAGCAGAAAAAAAGACTGACCTATTAAAAGAGCATATTATCAAAAACATGCAATTTTTATTACAATCAAACCAAAACAAGCAATCAGCAAAAATGATTGTACTCGCTTGTAATACAGCTACCGCTTATGCATTAAACGATATTAAGCAAAAATTTAAAAATGATAATGTAAATGTCCCTGTAATTGGCGTAATTGATGCAGGCGCTAAAGCCGCGTTGGCTTATCAAGCAAAAGCTGGAGCTGGCACCATTGGTGTATTTGCGACTGCAGGCACCGTAGCTTCCGAGGGCTATCCAAGAACATTACAAGCAATGGCTAAGGAAAAAGGATTGCCTGTTTTATCGGTGGTAAGTCAAGGGGGAGCTGGGCTTGCAGAAAGTATTGATCGCGACTGGAGTTATTTTGTAGATACTTTAAAGCAAGCAAGGAAGGAGTATAAAGGACCTTCCATGAAAAACCCAATTTATATAATTGATACTACATTACTTTCAGCTTATAAATTTGATAAGTCAAGTAATAAATTATTATGTGAGTATGATGATAAAGGAAGTTGTTTGGATTTGCAATTAAATGACCCAGCTAATTATGTACGCTATCACTTAGTGACTTTATTAGAAAAAATGTTGAAAGACAATGTTAAAACACCCATGAATACTTTGATATTGGGTTGTACGCATTATCCATATATGCGCGATACAATTGCTAAAGTATTAAATGAGTTATATGATTATAAAAAAGATAATCAATACCGTTATCGCAATTATTTATCTAAACATGTTGAACTTATTGACCCATCGGTTGAAACTGCAAAAGAAGCTTATTTGGCTATGCGTAATTTGAAATTAACAAACAATGCTAGTGTACAACCTAATCGCTTTTTTATTACTACCCCAAATACTGCTTTAGCTGAAACTCAATTACAGCCAGACGGTTGGTTTACATATGGCTATAAATATGGTAGAGTAGCAGGTGAAAAAAAGGATTATGTTCAATACGTTCCCTTTGATCATAAAAACATTTCTGACGCTTCCTATGAACGTTTTAAATTAGTACTACCTAGTGCTTACAAAGAAATCGCAAAGACTTTAAAATAGTTTGCAATTTTATTAAGCAATACTTTTTTAAAACTTATTATTTTAAAATCAATTCCGAAAAGTTCTATTTATATAAAATATAAATACTTATAGGTATTGTCATATCCTGCTCTATAATGGATTCAGTATGACTATGTTTGATAAATGCTTCTAAATTTTGAATAAAGGGAGCACCCATAATACGTTGTGGTGTAGCTATTATAATCACTGCATCCCTGGAAATATAATATTCAATAACCTGTATTAGTGGCTTGAATTCATCAGGAGCATAATTAATATCGCTTAATAAAATAACATCGGCTTGAATGGAGTAATCAAATTGATTCCAATCTACAATAGCCCCCTTGGCGTTCGTCAATCCTAAATGCGAAATATTTTCATTTATTAGTTCAACTGCATCCTTATTACAATCACTTATGATAATTTCTTTTGCTTTACTTGCTATTGTAAACGATGGCTGGCCTATACCAGCTCCCATTTCAAAAATAATTTTATCAGCTATCCAATTTGTATGCTCGATTAAAAATTTTGTTAGTGCTGTGGATGAAGCCCAAAGCTTTGCCCAAAATGGGAATGGAGTTTTTGCATCCTGTAACAATAATTGTTCATAGGTTGGTTTAACCATTTCTGGTAATGGAATATAAAGGCACAATCCATTTTCCTGTTCCATTAAATGCAAAGGGTAATTCATTCATTTGAAAATAGTAATTAATATGTAATTCAAGCATTTTTAATCAATTTAATCGATAATTTTGGGTTATTAATACCATAATAATCAAGTAATTAATATTAGAAATGAAATCATATTTATTTTTTGTACTAATGGTTTTTAGTACAACATTATTTGCTCAAACAACTAAATCTAAAGTTATTGATCCTTCAAAAAAGGTTTTAAATGTTGAGGCATCATGTGGCCAATGTCAATTTAAAATGAAGGGCAAAGGCTGCACACTTGCAGTGCGCATTGATGGGAAATCTTATTTTGTAGAAAAATTTGATATTGATGATTTTGGTGATGCACATGACAAAGAAGGATTTTGCAATGCAATCAGAAAAGCTAAAGTGCAAGGGGAAATTATAGGAAATAAGTTTGTGGCAAGCTACTTTGAATTGGTAGAAAAATAACTACAAATCGTATTATATTTCGATTTTGGGAATGTTACACAATATGGATACAATGTTATTTTAACATGTCTATCTTCAATAAAAATATCAATCATGCAAATTTCAGGAAATAAAATATTAATCACAGGGGGTGCAAGTGGAATTGGATTAGGTTTGACTGAAAGGTTTATTCAAGAAGGCAATACCGTTATTATTTGTGGAAGAAGAGAGGATGTTTTAGCGGCTGCTGTTGTAAAATTCCCTACTGTTATCACCAAAGTTTGTGATTTATCGGACGAGTCCGAAAGAATCGATTTATTAAACTGGGTTGCAGAATATCACCCTGACACAAATGTACTCATAAACAATGCGGGTATTCAAAATTGGATGAGTGTTGAAACGGATAGTTTTTACGAAAAAGCCCAAGAAGAAATTACAACCAATGTGTTGGCGCCAATACATTTAGCTAATTTGTTCGCAGGGTTAAAGTCTATTAACACCATTATGAATGTTACTTCAGGACTTGCTTTCATCCCTATGGCTAAAGCGCCTGTATATTGTGCTACCAAGGCTTTTATGCGTTCCTTTACTTTGTCATTAAGACGCCAATTAAAAGATGCCAATATCGAAGTAATTGAAATTATCCCTCCTGCATTGAATACCGACTTAGGTGGCAAAGGCATTCACGACGCTTATCCGCCAGTGAGCGAGTTTATTGAAGCCATATTTGAACAATTGAAGGAAGGGAAATTAGAACTTACTTTTGGTATGAGTGAAGGCAGATTAAAAGCAAATAATGATACTATTGTAACAGGTTTTAATATGATGAATCCATAATTTGGCACCCTCTTTTAATTCAAAATAAAAGTTAAATAAAGCACTAGAACTAATTTCTATTTTCATAATTAACCGTTAAACCTTTTCATTAACTTACGGTCTAATTAATAAACAAAACTATTTTATGGAAGCTACCAGCTCAAAAATGCGCAAAACTATGCGTGATCTACACAACAACATCGGATTTTTCATTGTAGGATTAGTGGTCATTTATTCATTAAGCGGAATTGTACAAACCTATCGAGATACTTCATTTCTGAAGCATGATATAAATAACGAAAAAACGGTTGAAACTAATTTAGATGCTGAAAATTTAGGCAAGGCCATTAAAATAAAGGAATTAAAGGTTGAAAAAACGGAAAATGGCATTATGTATTTTAAGCAAGGCTCTTACAATCCTCAAACTGGCGAAGTAAAATACACAACAAGTGAATTATATGGTTGGGTAAAACCATTTACCGAATTACACAAGTCCAATAGTAAAAATATTGTTCACTATTTTACGATTGTATTTGCAGTTGCTTTATTTTTTATGTGTGTATCTGCGTTTTGGATGTTTAAGCCTGGTACAAAGCTGTTTAGCCGCGGTGTTATACTAACTGTTGTTGGTATTATTGCATCCATTGTTTTAGTTTTATTTAGTTAATATATTGAAATACATAACTCCAAATACAACTGATCAAATCAATGACGCAATTAGTTTGTTTCAGGAGTATGCAAACTCATTGAATATTAGTTTGGCATTTCAAAATTTTGAGGAAGAGTTAAATATTATTAATAGCATGTATGGCAGTCCAACGGGCTGCCTTTTGCTTGTTTATGACAATGTACTTCCAATAGCTTGTGCTGCTTATCGAAAAACAGGTGAAGATATTTGCGAACTAAAAAGAATGTACATCAAACCAGATTATAGAGGAAAAGGAGTTAGTCAGGAAATATTGAATATACTTTGTACGCGCGCCAAATTAAATGGCTATAAGCTAATGCGCTTAGATACCCTTGACACAATGATTCCCGCGATTAAGCTATATATCAAAAATGGCTTTTACACAATTGATGCATACTGCTATAATCCGAACGAAGGGGTAGTTTATATGGAAAAGAGTTTATAATTGTTTAAATTTGAGACATCTTAAAATAAGTCTCATGTTAAAGAAAGTATTTAAATTATTAGGTGTTTTATTTTTAGTGTTAATTGTAGTATTAGTTTTCAATACCCTTAAAGACAATAAAAAATTACCAAAATATACAGTTGAAGGTAAGCCTGCTGAAAATGATTCAGCTGCTTTACATTTAAGTCAAGCTATACAAATTAAAACCATTTCCTTCGGAGACACTTTAGCGATAGATACTGCTGAGTTTATAAAGTTTAGAACTTTCCTAGAAAACAGTTATCCTAATGTTCATTCAAAATTAGAAAGAAAAATATTTAACCAATTTAGCTATGTGTATAAATGGACTGGAAAGGATAGCACTGCTAGGCCATATGTTTTAATGGGCCATATGGATGTGGTACCAGTTGAAGCAGTTGCTGAAAGTAAATGGTCTGTACCTTCTTTCAGCGGAGCAATTAAAAATGATACAATTTGGGGTCGTGGTGCTGTTGATGATAAAGTAGCTGTGATTGCAATTTTGGAGTCTGTAGAACAATTATTGAAACAAAATTTCACACCGAATAGGACTATTTATTTATGCTTTGGTCATGATGAAGAAATATCAGGCAAGCGTGGAGCTAAAGTAATGAGCGCTTGGCTTAAAGAGCAAGGAATAAAACCGGCATTGGTATTGGATGAAGGAGGACAAATTGATACTAAACATTTTCAACAATTGAAAAGACCTTTTGCTGTTATAGGTACAAGTGAAAAAGGGTATGCCAATTTTGATTTATCAGTGGAAATTCCAGGAGGGCATTCTTCTATGCCGGCTAATGAAACTGCAATTGACGTTTTGAATAAAGCAATTGCTAATATAAGGGCACATTCTATGGAACCTGCAATTACTCCTACTATGCAGGAACTTTTAAATAGAACTAAGACTGCTGAATCCTTTAGTAAACGTATGGTGCTAAGTAATTTATGGTTATTCCAAGGATTGATGATTAGTCAATTGGAAAAAACAAAAGAAACAAATGCCATGGTTCACACTACCTTGGTTCCCACTATTTTAAATTCTGGCATAAAAGACAATGTAATTCCAACTGTAGCGAAAGCAACTTTTAATAGTCGTATTCTTCCTGGTCAAACAAGTGATGATGTTCTAAAATTTATTACAAAAGCGGTTAATGACAATAGTGTAGTTATTAAGAAACAAACAATTTCGTTGATGGAGCCTTCTGCGATTACTTCTTCTGAAAATCCAGAATTCAAAAAAGTAGAGCAAATTATATATCACTCCGTTCCAGATGTTATCGTTTCTCCTTTCTTAATGATTGGTGCAACTGATTCAAGATATTTTCGCGGCTTTAGTGATGCGGTATTAAATTTTTCGCCTGTTCAGGATGTAAAAGGTTTTCATGGTATTGATGAAAGAATAGGCAAGTCAGATTTAAATAGAATGATTTTCTTTTACAATCAATTATTGTCAAAATAATATTTTTGTAAATTATAGTTCTTTTATAAATTAACTAGTAATTATTCTTTTATAAAAGCATCATATAAAGTGTTGACAGCTTTTTTTATTACTTCATTGAATCCAGAATCAAAGCTCGAGCCACAACCATTTGTAATCACTACAATACCAAATTTCTTTTTTACGTTAAAAAACATGGCACTGTAAAGGCCATACGCTGAACCTGTATGACCACACATGGTTTCACCTGGAATTAATTTATCAGTGGTTTCAAGTGCTAAACCATAGCCTTCATCATCTGATAATTTTGTTTGCATTTGCACTGAACTACTTTTTGAAATAATGCGACCTCCTTTATACTTTCCATGACGCGCGTGCATGATCATATATTTTGCTAAATCGCTAGCATTAATTTTCATACCACCTGTTGGTGAAAAAATGGGAGTTGTTTCGCCAAGTACATGATTTTTTACTTCTTCGCTTCTTGGATTATAAGCGGCTGGAGAAGCAACTAATTTCGCTGAATCCTTATTGTACTCATATAATGTTGCAAATCTTGTTTTATCTAATGAATCCACGCAATAGCCACCGTATAAGCCTAGTGGATCTAATATATGATGCTTAACATATTGATCAAATCTTTCTCCCGATACTCTTTCAATCACTGACCCTGTCATGTTAAAATTTAAATTACAATACATATAACCTTTTCCAGGTTCATAGTTATTATAACATTTTTCCCAGTTTGGATTTTTTGCAGGATTGATTACATCAAAGCTAAAATAACCTTGGCTATCATTAACTGAGGAAGTATGCGACATAATCATCCTAAGTGTAATTACTGTATTCGGGAAGTTTGGATTTCTAACTTTGAAACCTACTAAATCACTAAAGTCATCATCTAATGATAATTTCCCAGCTTCTATTAGTTGCATAATTGAAGTAGCTGAAAAAGATTTTGAAATGGATGCAATTCTAAAAATTGCTTTATCGGTTAATGGCAGGTTTTTTTCAATATCCTGCATCCCCATTGATTTTGTATAAATGATTTTATTATTTTTCACAACTGCCACCGAAAAACCAACTACTTTGTCGTCTTTCATTATTTGACTAAGACCTGCTTCGGCTTTATTGGCTTGAGCATATAAATTGTTACATACAATTAAAAAAGATAAAAAGTTTATTAGTAGTATTTTTTTCATAGGATAATTATGTTATATAAATTTAAGGTTTTTTTAATAAACCTTTTTTAATGCGTTACGTTGACACAATAATTAATTATATTTATACTCTAAATGATTGTTTTATGAAAAGGCTTTGTACGCTATTTATGTTTATTCCATTTGTATTAAATGCACAACAAAAATGGGAGGAAGTAAACTTAACGAACGGGATTAAAAAAATTAAAGTCAATGACCAAATTACGCTTGGTTATTCAGAGACCTCAGGCGTAAAGATTTTAGTAAAAGACGGTTTGCCATTTAAAGACCTAAATAAGAATGGTGTTGTTGATATATATGAGGATTGGAGAATAAATGTAAATGAACGTGCCGAGGATTTAGCAAGTAGAATGTCGATTGAACAAATAGCTGGTTTGATGTTATATAGTGGACACCAAGCAGTGCCGATGCCGCCAATGGGAAGATTTAGAGCAACATATGGAGGCAAAGCATTTGCGGAAAGTGGTGCATTACCATCCGATTTAACAGATCAACAAATTGAATTTTTAAAGAAAGATAATTTAAGACACGTGTTGCTTACGTCGGTTCAGAATCCAACAGTTGCTGCAACATGGAATAACAACGTTCAAAAATTTGTGGAATCTATTGGATTAGGAATCCCAGCTAATAATAGTTCTGATCCGCGTAACGGTGCTAATAAGGAAGCAGAGTATAATGCGGGTAGTGGTGGAACCATTTCACAATGGCCTGAAGAACTTGGCTTAGCAGCAACTTTTGATCCAAGTATTACTTTAAAGTTCGGGTCCATTGCATCCAAAGAATACCGTGCGTTAGGAATTACAACAGCGCTTTCACCACAAATTGATTTAGCCACTGAGCCTAGATGGAATCGATTCATTGGCACATTTGGAGAAGATCCAAAATTAGCAACCGATATGTCAAGAGCTTATGTTGACGGTTTTCAAACCTCGCCTAAAGCAATTAATAATTATAATGGATGGGGCAATTTTAGTGTGAATGCTATGGTAAAACATTGGCCAGGTGGAGGTCCTGAGGAAGCAGGACGTGATGGTCATTTTGCTTATGGAAAATTTGCAGTGTATCCTGGTAACAATTTTCAAATGCATTTAAGAACATTTACAGAAGGTGCCTTTAAATTAAATGGAAGTACTAAAAAGGCTGCTGCAGTAATGCCTTATTATACAATTTCATATAATCAAGATAAAAAAAATGGCGAAAATGTTGGAAATGGATTCAGTAAATATATAATCACTGACTTATTGAGAAATAAATATGATTATAATGGAGTAGTATGTACCGATTGGTTAATTACTGCCAATGAAGGTGAAAAGCCAGATGTATTTTGGGGTAAATCTTGGGGTGTTGAAAAATTATCTGTAGCTGAAAGACATTATAAAGTGTTAATGGCAGGATTAGATCAATTTGGAGGTAATAGTGAAGCAAAACCTATATTAGAAGCTTATCAAATGGGTGTTAAAGAGCATGGCGAAGCCTTTATGCGCGTTCGTTTTGAGCAATCAGCTATTCGTTTATTGTTAAATATTTTCAGAGTCGGATTATTTGAAAATGCATATTTAGATCCTATTGAATCCAATTCAATTGTTGGAAAATCAGAATATATGAAGGCTGGCTATGAAGCACAATTAAAATCAATTGTACTCATAAAAAATAAAAATAAAAGCTTGCCTATTGCAAAAGGTAAAACAGTTTATATACCAAAAAGAATCACACCCGCTGGCATTAACTTTTTTGGGCAACCCTCTCCTGAAAAATCTGATTATCCAGTTAATTTAGAAATCGTTAAAAAGTATTACAACGTTACCGATGATCAAACTAAAGCTGATTTCGCAATTGTATTTATTAAAAGCCCTATCAGTGGTGGGTACAGTAGTGCCGACAGAGCAGCTGGTGGAAACGGATATGTGCCTATTAGTTTGCAATTAAAAGACTATACTGCAACAGATGCGCGTGAACACAGTATGGCAGCAGGCGATCCGGTAATTGATCCAACTATCACTGATAGAACTTATAAAGGAAAAACATCAAAATCAAATAGCTATCCTGATTTACAAACTATTTTAGATACGAAGCATGCAATGAATGGTAAGCCTGTTTTAGTTTCTATTTCAATTACCAATCCAATGGTATTTGGTGAATTTGAAAAAGAAGTAGATGCCATTATCGGAGAATTTGGTGTTCAAGTGGATGCGCAATTAGATATCATTTCAGGTAAAGTTGAGCCTTCAGGTTTATTGCCAATGCAAATGCCCTTGAACATGAGTGTTGTTGAAAAACAATTTGAAGACAAACCACATGACATGAAACCATACAAGGATACGCAAGGTCATGTGTATGATTTCGGATATGGATTAAATTGGAAAGGTGTAATTCGTGATGCAAGAACGATCAAGTATGCAGTAAAAAAATAAATGTTTTTTGTAGCTGTAATATTTGAGGTAATAGTAAAAATTGGACTATATGAATAACTTAAATGAGTTTAAAAATTTTACAGATACCTTACCTGAGCTAAACTACTTAATGCCAGTACTTTTTGTTGGACATGGTTCACCTATGAATGGCATTGAGGATACTGAATTTAGCAGGAGATGGACAAGCATTGCAAAAGACATCCCTACACCCAAAGCTGTTTTAGTGGTATCTGCTCATTGGTTTACAAGAGGCACGCAAATTACAGCCATGGATTTTCCTAAAACAATTCATGATTTTGGAGGTTTCCCCGAAGCATTATATCAAGTGCAATATCCTGCACCAGGTAATCCTGCCTTAGCAAAAGAAACTGCTTCCTTGATTCATACTACCCAAGTTGAATTGGATCATGATTGGGGTTTGGATCACGGCACTTGGACAATAGTAAGATATATGTATCCTGAAGCCAATATTCCCGTATTGCAATTAAGTATTGACTATACTAAACACCCTCAGTTTCATTATGAGCTAGCTAAAGAAATATATCAATTAAGAAAAAAAGGAGTTTTAATTATAGGTAGTGGGAATATGGTTCACAATTTAAGAATGGTTGCTTGGGATAAATTAAACGAACCTGAATATGGATATGATTGGGCACATCATATGAACCAACAATTCAAGGACTATATATTAAACGGCGAACATGATAAATTAGTCCATTACGAACAATTAGGGAAAGAAGCGCAATTAGCCATTCCAACACCAGAACATTACTTGCCACTTTTATATACACTAGGTTTAAAAAAAGGGAATGAAAAAATTACTTTCTTTAACGACAAAGCTGTCGGAGGTTCTTTAACTATGACCTCAGTGCAAATTGGTTAATTGTGTTTCTCAATGTGTTATTTTTGCAATGCTGTATATTTGAATTCAATCATGATTATTTAAATAATTTATGGAATCCATTTCAATTGTCCCTGTTAGTATAAGTGATTTATTAAAATTACAAAACATTAGTCGTTCGACTTTTAAGCAAACCTTTGATGAGCATAATAATCCAGAGGACATGGAAGCTTATTTAAATACAAACTTTTCAGCTGAAAAACTATCGGCCGAATTGAATAATACAAATTCAGGGTTTTACTTTGCGATTGATAGCGATAAAAATGAAGTGGTGGGTTATTTAAAAGTAAATACAGGTGATGCTCAAACTGAAAAAAAAGATTTGAATGCTTTTGAGATAGAAAGAATATATGTTGACAAAGCTTACTTCGGAAAAAAAGTTGGCCAATTACTTTTTAATAAAGCCATTGAAATTGCAAAATCAATAAAAGTAAGTTATGTGTGGTTAGGTGTATGGGAGGAAAACCATAGAGCACTTGCCTTTTATACCAAAAACGGATTTATAGCTTTTGACAAGCACATTTTCAAATTAGGGAATGATGAGCAAACCGATATTATGATGAAATTGACTTTAGATTAGCACTGAAAAATTATGACAACTGCATAGGCACTTCCATCAATAAAATTTCGGCATCATTAGTAAGTGCTTTGAAATCTATTTCGTTTATTTCACTAAGGCCTATACCATCTCTTGTGTCTGCTTCCACACCGTCAATTAAAAATTTCCCTTTTAATACAAATGCGTACACACCGTTACCTTCTTTTTTAATTTGGTATTGGAATGTTTTTTCATTGTCGAAATTACCCATGTGAAACCAAGCATCTTGGTGAATCCAAACACCTTCATCAGCAGCATTTGGTGAAAGCACCTGCTGTAATTTATTATGACGATCATTTATGTTCAAAGTAATTTGGTCATATCTGGGCGTAACATTTTTTTTATTCGGGAAAATCCAAATTTGCAAAAACTTCACCGACTCGTTTTTATTTTTATTGTACTCACTGTGCTGAATACCTGTACCTGCACTCATTACTTGAATATCGCCATGCTTAATCACCGTTGTATTGCCCATGCTGTCCTTATGCTCTAAGTCACCTTGCAAAGGAATACTTATAATTTCCATGTTATCATGAGGATGTGCTCCAAATCCCATACCACCACTTACCGTATCGTCGTTTAATACGCGTAAAGCCCCAAAATGTATACGTTCAGGATTATAATAGCCCGCAAAGCTAAAGCTGTGAAAACTTTGTAACCAACCATGGTTTGCATTACCACGACTATCCGCTTTGTGTAGGGTGACTTTTTTCATAAAAATATTTTATTATCCAATAATGATGCAAATATCAACCTTTTGGGACAAATCGCATTCATCTCATCCAAGTTTGTAGGTAACTATTTTTTCATTGAATTTTCATTAAATTGAGTACACAAAAATGGGCTTATGAAAAAAATTATCGCTGTTGATATGGACAGTGTACTTGTTGATATTGAAACACAAATGATTGATTGGTATGAACGTGATTTTGGTGTTAGAATTGACAGGTCACAAATGCTGGGTATTCCCGAGTCTGAAGCATTTCCCGATAAAGCAGCTGTAAGAAATTTTTGTTTTACCCCTGGTTTTTTTAGAACTGCACCCATTATGCCAGGTGCGTTGGAAGCGATAAAAACTTTGATGTTAGATTATGAAATTTATGTTGTTTCTGCTGCCATGGAATTTCCACAATCTTTATTTGAAAAATCAGAATGGCTAAAAGAGTATTTTCCCTTTATTAGTTGGAAGAATATTGTTTTTTGTGGTGATAAGAGCATCATTGATTCACATTATTTAATTGACGACCACTGTAAAAACTTGGATTTTTGTAAAGGGAAGCCCATATTATTTACAGCGGCACATAATGTCCATCACACACACCATATTCGGGTTAATGATTGGAAGGAAGTGCTTGATTTGTTTAAAAAAGAATTAAATTCATAATACTTTATACAAATTCATGATAGTTATCTAAATTCATGATGAAGGTTTTACAACACCTACTTTATCCTATTTCGTAGGCTAAAGTTTAAACGCATACCAATGAAAAAATTATTGTTCATTTTACTATTGCCTCCTTTTTTATTAAACGCACAAAAGCCAATTGTATCTACAAAGTATGGCCCAATAAGTGGAATAGAAAAAGAGGGCATTCAAATATTTAAAGGCATTCCTTTTGCTGCACCACCTGTTGGTGCATTACGATGGAAAGCACCACAACCAGTTAAACCTTGGAAAGAGGTTAAAGAATGTTTGGCATTTGGTCCAAGCCCTGTTCAAGCATCACCTGCTCCTTTTATGTGTTGGTCTGAAGAGTATTTAATACCAAAGGAACCGATTAATGAGGATTGTTTATACTTAAATGTGTGGGCTCCAAAAAAGAATGATAAAAAATCAACAACCAAAAAAGCAGTACTTGTTTATATATATGGTGGTGGTTTTGTAAGTGGGGGTGCAGGATGCGATATTTATGATGGAACTGCTATGGCAAAAAAGGATATTGTATTCGTAAGCATAAATTATAGAGTGGGCGTGTTTGGTTTTTTAGCACATCCTGAATTATCCAACGAATCCAATAAAAAAACTTCGGGCAATTATGCTTTATTAGATATGGTTGCAGCTTTAAAATGGGTACATGATAATATTGAAGCATTCGGTGGTGATTCAAGTAGGGTAACAATCGCTGGACAATCGGCTGGTGCTTTTGCGGTAAATTTTTTAGCAGCCTCTCCATTAACAAAAGGATTAATTCATGGTGCCATTGCTGAAAGTGGTGGCGCTATTTTACCAAGTTCAATTCGTCCTAAAATGAACTTACAACAAGCGGAAGTAGTGGGAGTTAATTTTGCAAAAAAATTAAGTTGTAACAACATCAATGAACTCCGAAACAAAACAGCAAATGAAATATTAGCAGCGTCGGAAATGGGCTTAGTTGGCCCTTTTGAGGACGGTTATGTAGTGCCAAGTTCCATGATGCAAACCTATCTTCAAAATAAACAAAATGATATTCCTACTTTACTCGGTTGGAATTTAGATGATAAGGTATCAGGTCCGCCAATGTCTGCCGATAAGTATGTCGAGTCCATGCAAAAACAATTTGGTTCGAACGCTAATAAAGTATTAGCCTTATATCCTGGCAATAATGATGCAATTGCCGCTGCTTCACAAGGTGAATTAAGTCGTGATCAAACATTTGGTGTACAAGGATATACTTGGGCAAGTTTACAATCCGAAAAAGGGAAAGCACCAGTGTATGTATATAATTTTAATCGAAAATTACCTGCTGCTACTCCTGAGAATGATTTTGGCGCCTTTCATACAGGTGAGGTGCCCTATGCGTATAATAATTTGCACACTGTTCATAATCGTCCCTTTACAAAAGCCGATTTTGAATTAGCTGAACAAATGTCAAGCTATTGGGTAAATTTTGCAAAAACGGGAAATCCAAATGGTGGCGTATTAGCAAATTGGCCTATCTACAATAATGAAACCAAGCAGGTAATGGAATTTAATACTAATAGCAAAGTTGTTAAACTTCCAACAGCCAATAAGCTAGCATTACTTTCCACTTTATATTAATTTTTGAAACCTGAGCTTGTTTATCAAATTAACAAGCTAATTCAACGAAAGGCCAACTCGCTGTAATTAGTCGTATCTTTATAACTTATTAGCAAAACAAGTTATTTTGAAATTTATTGATTTAGGGCTGGATCAGAAGATATTGGATGGGATTGATGCAATGGGGTATGAGACAGCCACCCCGGTTCAGCAACAGGTAATGGTTCCCATATTAGAAGGCAAGGATATTATTGCAGCTGCACAAACCGGTACTGGAAAAACGGCAGCTTTTTTATTACCTCTTTTACATCGTTTATTAACTTCTCCTCATACTGCTGGCGATATAAACGCCATGGTAATTGTGCCAACGCGCGAGTTGGCGATTCAAATTGCAGAGAGCATCGAAGGGTTATCTTATTTTACCGATGTAAGTTCTATTGCAGTTTATGGAGGAGGTGATGGGAACTCTTTTACGACAGAAAAAAAAGCATTGACAAGTGGTGTTGATATAGTGGTTTGCACACCTGGTAGAATGATTGCGCATTTAAATATGGGCTATGTAAAATTGAAGGGTTTAAAATATTTAGTATTAGACGAAGCTGATAGAATGTTGGATATGGGCTTTAGCGATGATCTTGCAAAAATCATTACCTACTTGCCTAAGGAAAGACAAAACCTTTTATTTTCAGCAACCATGCCGGTTAAAATGCGTGACTTAGCCAAGAAAATTTTAAAGGATCCTATTGAAATTAATATTGCCATTTCGAAGCCACCTGAACAAATTACACAAAAAGCATTTGTAGTATATGAGGCACAAAAAGTGCCCATTATAAAGGATATGTTGCGTTCAAAAAAATTCACGAAAGTGATTGTATTTTGTTCCAAAAAGCAAAATGTAAAAGTATTAACAGCCGAATTGAAGCGTGCTAAATTAGCTGCAGAAGAAATTCATTCTGACCTAGATCAAAAAAGCAGAGAACAATATTTACAAGATTTTAGAAATCAAAAAACAAATATTTTAGTAGCCACTGATATTTTAAGTCGCGGTATTGATATTGACGATATTGATTTAGTAATTAATTACGACGTACCCAATGATGGGGAGGATTATATTCATCGCATTGGTCGTACTGCCCGAGCAGCAACTTCGGGTACTGCATTTACCTTGGTAGGTGAAAAAGAGCAATCTAAGTTTGCTACCATCGAGGAATTACTTGGCGCGCCAGTATTAAAAGGAGCGGTTCCTGAGGAATTTGGTCCTACGCCAGCCTATTCGCCTAAGCATGCAAATAGGAAATCTTTCGGAAGACGAAAATAAGGGATTGATAAAGTATTTACCTTTGTATTCGTGAAAAAAGCAATTGTCATATTATTATTGATTTTTTATAGTGCATCCACTATAGGGGCGACTATCAATATGCATTATTGCATGAACAAGTTTGCAAGCTGGTCTTTGTCTAATGTCAAAAAAGAAAAGTGTGCAAATTGTGGCATGAAAAACACGGGTTGCTGCAAGGATGAAAAAAAAGAAATAAAATTAACACTTGATCAACAGAAAGCTGCAAACAACCTAATTAATCATCATCTTGGATTTAAGGCTTTATCAGTTAATCATTATAACTTCTCAGCCTCTTGCATTGTCGATTTTAATATTTTAGACAAGCAAAATCTTGCATATCTCCATTCACCCCCGCTTAATCTCGAAAAAGATAAACAAGCAACACTTTCTACTTTTATTATTTAATACTATTGACTATTGAATAGTGCAACTATTTAAATAATCAATAAAGTAAAAAAATGAAAACTTATATATTACTATTATGTATGACGCTTGTCAACATAATGGCTATGGCTCAGGATACGAAAAAATCACAAACTACTTCCACAACTTTTAAAGTATTTGGTGCTTGTGAACAGTGCAAGGACAGAATTGAATTAGTCATTAAAATAAAAGGTGTGAAAACAGGTATTTGGGATGTTGATACCAAAATGCTTAGTTTGGAATATGATCCTTCACAGGTTTCCTTAGAGAAAATACAAAATAAAATTTTGTTGGCAGGACACGATTTGGAAGGCAAAAAAGCTAAAGACGTTATTTATAATGCCTTGCCTGCTTGTTGTCATTATCGTGAATTAGATGAGGAAGAAAGTCAAAGCATGCACATCGAAAAAGTATTGAAGGGTGTGGTATTGCAGGATAATACAAATGGCAAATTGGAACCATTACCTAATGCAAGTATTTATTGGCTAGGCACTAATGCCGGTGTAGTGTCAGATAGTTTAGGCGTGTTTTCAATTAACATGAATGAAACAAGTCAAAAATTAGTGATTAGCTATTCCGGTTTAAAAGCTGATACCATTACAGTAGTTCATGCCAATGATTTGAAAGTTTTATTGGCTTCAAAAGGGCAATTAAATGAAGTAACGGTTTTTAGTCGTCAACTTGGAAGTTTCATTCCTTATTTAAACCCCATTCGTACACAAGTAATGACGGGCGCTGAATTGTTAAAAGCTGCATGTTGCAATTTGAGCGAAAGTTTTGAAACAAATCCGTCGGTTGATGTTTCCTACAATGATGCTGTTACAGGTTCAAAACAAATTCAGTTATTAGGATTAAGTGGTAACTATACGCAGTTAACTGTTGAAAATCTCCCTGGTCCAAGAGGCCTCGCAACTCCACTGGGATTGAATTCAATTGCAGGTCCTTGGATTGAAAGCATTCAATTAACAAAAGGGGTAGGTTCCGTTGCTAATGGTTTTGAGAGCATTGCAGGTCAAATTAATGTGGAGTTAAAAAAACCTGAAACTGCTGAAAAGTTATTGGGGAATGTATATATCAATAATCAAGGAAAAACGGATTTAAATTTAAATGTTGCTCAAAAAATAAATGACAAATGGTCAACGGGTTTATTACTACATGATAATTTTTCAAATCAAGTGGTAGACATGAATGAGGATGGCTTCAAGGATTTACCTACTGGCAATACTTTTAGTTTAGTAAACAGGTATAAATATGACAACAGTAAAGGGACGCTTGCGCAATTTGGAATCAAAGTATTAAACGATCGAAAGTTAGGTGGACAAAATACTTATAATGAACAAACAGATAAGTATACACAAAATAGTTATGGCCTTGCTATTAATACACAACGATATGAATTATTTGGAAAATTAGGTTACGTTTTTCCGCAACAAAAATACAAGAGCATTGGCTTGCAAATGAGTGCCATTGATTATCAGCAAGCATCCTATTTTGGTTTAACAAACTACAATGCGAATCAGCAAAGTTTTTATACCAACTTAATTTATCAATCTATTATTAGTTCAACGATTCATAAATTCAGAACAGGATTAAATTTTCAATACGACAAATATAATGAGGACTATAAACTAACCACCTACGCACGTAGTGAATTGGTGCCTGGTACATTTTTCGAATATACCTATACCCCTAATGACAAATGGAGTATGGTGGCAGGCATCAGAGCCGATAATAATAATATTTACGGCGCCTTTGTGACGCCTCGCTTGAATATAAGATACGAGCCTATTACTGGAACGGTTTTTAGAATAAGTGCAGGTAAAGGACAAAGAACAGCAAATATATTTGCCGAGAATAACAGCTTATTTGTAAGTCAACGTCTTATTAATATCGTGCCTAATAATTTGAAAGGGGCCTATGCATTAAATCAAGAGATATCCTGGAATAAAGGCATAAGCGTTGATCAGAAGTTTAATTTATTTGGGAACCCTGCGACCTTAGCAGTTGATTATTTTAGAAATGATTTTGAGCAGCAAGTGATCATAGATTTAGAAACCCCAAAGAAAATTAATATTTATAATTTAGCAGGTAAATCATATTCAAATAGTTTTCAAGGGGAATTGAATATTACTCCAGTAAAAAAACTGGATATAAGAATTGCTTATCGATTCTTTGATGTGAAGCAAACATATAATAACGAATTATTAGCGCGTCCATTTATTGCAAAACACCGTGCTTTTTTAAGCTTTGATTATGCAACAAAAAATGAGTGGAAATTTAATTATACCATTACATATAATGGCGCTAAGCGTTTAATAAATCCATATGAAAGCTATCTCTCCATTATACCTGAGAAAAGTTCACCTTCGTATTATTTAATGAATGCACAAGCTTCAAAGAGTATTGGACAAAAAAAACCAATGGACTTTTATGTGGGCGTAGAAAATATTTCAAATTTCTTTCAGCAAAATACAATCCTTTCAGCTGACCAACCTTTTAATTCCAATTTTGATGCTTCTTTGATCTGGGGTCCTGTTTCAGGCCGCATGTTTTATGTTGGATGGAGAATAAAAATTAAATAAAACAGTTGTAATGTATTAGTACGTAATTAAACGTAAATTCGCGCCGTTCAATAAAGGCAAAAAAATTTTAATTTAATTATGAAATCAAGATTATCCAATACATTAAAGGAGCGAGCTCAAGGCTTATGTGAATTATGTACCACCAATGAAGCGGCGCATGCTTATGCGGTAAGTCCTAAAAATAGCGACGTTATTGAAAATGAAGTAGCACTTTGTGATCAATGTATATCTATTTTAGAGGGTGCAGATGCTGGAAGTCATTGGCAATGTTTAGCCGGAAGTATCTGGAATACAGAACCAAGTGTGCAAGCTTTAAGTTATAGAATATTATATGGTGTAAAGGACCAAGAATGGGCTAATGAAATTATTACATCCGTTGAATTAGACGAAACGGTGGTGACTTGGGCAGAATCAGCTTATCAAGTGTCGGCTAAGCACTTAGATAGCAATGGAACTGAATTGGAGAATGGTGATTCAATTGTATTAACGCAACAATTAAACGTGAAGGGGGCAAGTTTTATGGCACCTAAAGGCACTATTGTTCGAAAAATTAGATTGGTGCCAGATAATGCTGAGCAAATTGAAGGAAAAATTAATGGCGACACGATTGTAATACTTACAAAATTTGTAAAAAAATCAGTTTAAACTTTACAATTTAGATACTAAAAGGTCACTTAATTTTAAGTGGCCTTTTTTAGTTGAAAATAACTTTCAGTTTTAATGAATAGTTTTTCTGTCTAGAATTTAGCGTACTTTTATAACTGATAAAATTGCTTATTATGACCATCAAAATTATTAAGAATAGATCCGATATTGGTGCGGGAACTCGAGGATCTGATATGGGGATTGATGCGATTGAAATTGCTGCAATCAATCAGAATAACGATTATTTTCACCGTCATTTATATCAAGACGTTGAAACGCATAATGAAACCATTTACAATAAGTACAATAACAATTTTGCGAAAAGAATTGAACACGTTGTTGAACAGTGTCAAAGAGTTTCAGATGCAGTATGTGAAAATATTGTCCAAGGATTTTTCCCAATAGTATTATCTGGAGATCATTCCTCGGCTTTAGGTACAATTAGTGGTATTAAAGCAGCGCATCCTAATAAAACATTAGGCGTTATATGGATTGACGCGCATGCTGATATACATTCACCATACACTTCACCGTCGGGAAATATTCATGGAATGCCATTGGCGGCAGCTTTAGGTTTCGATAATATAGATTGTCAAATTAATGTCCCTGGCGAAGGAACAATTACACATTGGAATAATTTAAAAAATATTGGTGTAGCTGGTCCAAAAGTTACGCCTAACCATTTAATTTATTTTGGTGTTCGTGATTTTGAAGATGCTGAAAAATTTGCGATTGAAAATAATAATATTCGTTTGATAAAGGTTGAGGAATTAAGATACCGTGGTTTGGATATTTGCGTTAAAGAAGCGATGGGTAAACTTTTGGATTGTGATTTAATTTATATTTCATTTGATGTGGATTCTATGGACTGCGACAATATTTCCTACGGTACTGGTACACCTGTACCACATGGATTTTTTCCTAATGAAATCATGCAAATTATTGACCAACTTTTGGCAACTAAAAAGGTTTGCTGTATTGAAATTACAGAAATCAATCCTTTATTAGATAATAAGGGGAATAAAATGGCCGAAACTGCTTTTCAGGTATTAGATCATATCTCAGATCGTATAAAATAAAGTACATGATAAACATGCTTAAAATAAGTTTATTGTTCGCAATTATAAGTTTTTCAATTTTAAAAGTTGCAGCGCAAACTAGTAAACAGCCAGTTTTAAAAAATAAAACAAATGGCATTTTTAAAAGTGAGGCTGAAAAAGCAGAAGTTTTATACCGTCCTCAAATACATTTTACACCCAAAAAAGGCTGGATGAATGACCCCAATGGCATGTTTTATAAAGACGGTGTTTATCATTTATACTTCCAACATAACCCTGATTCTAATGTGTGGGGTCCTATGCATTGGGGACATGCCACTAGCAAAAATTTAATTGATTGGAAACATCAACCTATTGCTATTTATCCTGATAGCATTGGTATGATTTTTTCGGGTAGTGCGGTAGTGGATGAAAAAAACACATCGGGTTTTGGTAAAAATGGAATAACTCCTATAGTTTCTATTTTTACACAACATAATATGGAAGGGGAACAAACGGGTAGAACTGATTTTCAAAATCAAAGTATTGCATATAGTTTGGACAATGGATATACATGGAAAATGTACAAGGGCAATCCAGTTATAAAAAACCCAGGCATCAAAGATTTCAGAGATCCTAAAGTGATATGGCATGAAGCTTCTAAAAAATGGATCATGATTGTGGCGGTAAAAAATAAAGTTTCCTTTTATAGTTCGGCTAATTTAATGCAATGGACTAAAGAATCAGATTTTGGCGAAAACATAGGTAATCATGATGGTGTATGGGAATGTCCTGATTTATTTACTTTAAAACATGAAAATAGAACTTATTGGGTATTGACTTCAAGCATCAATCCTGGCGGGCCTAATAAAGGTTCGGCGACACAGTATTTTATAGGTGATTTTGATGGCCATAATTTTACAACTAATTCTACTAAGACAAAATGGATGGACTTTGGTACCGATAATTATGCGAGCGTAACTTGGTCGGATAATGGTTCAGAAAAAATTTCAATGGGTTGGATGAGCAATTGGATTTATGCGAGAGAGGTCCCAACTTTCAATTGGAGAAGTGCTGCAACTTTACCAAGGCTTTTAGCTTTAAAGAATGTAAATGGAGAAATTTATTTAACTTCTGATGCGCGAAAGTTTGTAAATAGTTTGCCTAAAAAAACACAGCAATTTACAAACGGTAAAGGCAAGCTAGAAGTGCCTTCTTTAGGCAGTGCTTATAAAATCAGCTTTAATCAAAATAATTTAAGTCCATATAGGGTATCTCTTTCAAATGATTTGGGGGAACATTTAGATTTTGGTTATGATTCAGTGACCAATCAATTTTTCATTGATAGGTCGTTTGCTGGCGTACATAAATTTAATCCCGAATTTGCTGCCAAGCATATTTCTCCTAGAATAGAGGTTTCCAATAATACAAGTTTTTATGCCTTTGTCGATAAAGCTTCTATTGAGTTTTTTGCTGATGGAGGTTTAAATGTTATGACTGATATTTTTTTTCCAACGGTTCCTTATAATAACATAAATATTATTTCTAATAACAAAAAGGCAATAACTGATCATTTTGAGGTAGCTACTTTTTTAAGAAATAAAAAATAATTCGTACCGCTTGTAAAATATATAAATTGGCATGAAGAAATTATTCATTAATATATTTTTTATTTTATTAACTACACAGCTTTTTTCACAAACTGTGTCTAAAGTGGATAGTATTGCGGGGGAATTAGTAAAAGCAATCCGAAAAGACAAAACCGAAAAAGTAATTGTCCAAACCAATAAATGGTATTATACAGCCGGCGAAGACATGTGGTTAAAAGCATGGGTATTCAATAATGTTTCAAACAAGTTTTATTCCCACAGTAAAAACTTATACATTGATATTGTAGATGAAAGAGATACTGCTGTATCGCAAATGTTATTAAATATTCCATCTGAAAAAACCGAAGGATATATTCGATTATCAGACTCTATTCCTGAAGGACATTACTGGATTAGGGCCTACACAAGCACGATGTTAAAAACGAATTTGAATTCCATTTTTGTAAAACCCATTTACATTGTAAATCCAAGGTATAAATCAAAACTAAGCATCGAAAAATTTAATACACTTGATACCACAATTACTAGTGGAAACCCAATAATTTCATTTTTCCCAGAAGGCGGATCGGTTATATCGGGGATAAATACTCAATTTGCCATAAAAGCAGTTAATAGTAAAGGGAAGCCGGTTGGCGTCAAAGGTTATATAG
>Ga0114975_10000529_pt1 | contig 28933 bp, 46 predicted proteins | sample S_130626_EF_Meta_FD_87031 | JGI IMG/M metagenome (GOLD analysis project Ga0114975, IMG submission 87031) | Freshwater microbial communities from Lake Simoncouche, Canada to study carbon cycling - S_130626_EF_MetaG | ecosystem: Environmental > Aquatic > Freshwater > Lake | place: Lake...
ACGACGGAAACCAGAGAAACCTAAGTTTAAAGCCATTTGCTCAGAGTTTTCGAATAAACCGTAAGCAACACCACCAGCAGCACCTGCTGATAAAGAAGCTAACATATCATCAAAATCAAGAGAAGTAGCTCTGTTCAAGAAGAACATGTTTTCTTCAATAGCTCCTTGAGTATCTAAGTTTTTCAAGATTGAATCAAAATCAGATAAACCTGCAGCAGCAGTAAAGTTATTTACAACATTACCTCTTTCTTTAACAGCAGAGAAAAGACCTTGAGTTCCTTTTAATCCATCAGTACTAGTTAAAGTAGATGCACCAGAAACTAATTCACCTTCAATTACAGACATTTCTAAGTAATCTTCAAAGCGTAATCTTGTTTCAGATTCAGCTTTTAAATACCATAAATATCCTCCAGTACCATCTTCAGTAGCAACTTCAACCCAACCAATTTGAGCAGTGTCAGAACCAGAGATTTGGTATCTTTCTTTGATAATAATAGGAGAATTACTATACTGAGTGAAAGAAGGAGTTACAGAGTTTAAAGAAGCATCTGTAGTACCTTTTTTGAATTCAGAACCGTAAACAAAGATCTTAAGATCTGTTGCAGAAGCGAAATTAACTACGTTACCAGCACCTGTAGTCAAATCTAATTGAGTATAAGGTTTACAAGTAATTGTAGCAGTACCAGCAGCAGATCCAGTAGCTGTTGTTGTAGAAGCAGTAACATAAACTTTAAGTTCTTTTCCTGTAGAAGGACTCATAACTACTAAAGTTTGTCCTACAGAAATAACATTACTTACATAGGTAGAACTAACACTATTAGTTGCATTAACAGGGAATGTTAAAGTTGTTGCAGAAGCACATGTTACATCTTTGTAAGCAATGTGTAATCTATTTTGTTCAGACCAAACTACCTGGTCAGAAGACATAGGCATTTCAGCTCCTACCATACGTAAGAAACCAGATAAAGTTCTGTTTCCATAACGCTCTACTTCAGCTTCGTAGATTTCAGGTAAGTATTGTTGCGCGAAATCATTACCACTTCCATTTGTAAAGTTTAAGTAATTTGTTTCTAACGCTTGTTGTCTTTGAGACGGTTTAATTGTCCCAAATTGTGGAGTCACGTTTGACATAATTTTTTAATTTTAATTGTTAAATTTTTTTGTTTGTATTCTTAATTTAGAAGAATCAAAACCACTAATAGATTTAACTTTTAAACCGTTGATAAAAACTTCTCCGCCTGTTTGACGTGGTTGGTTTTGACTAGGATTTCTAGAGTTGTTAATCACCTCTTTAACCGCATCAGCTTTTCCTTGTTCGTAAAAGTGTTGTGCGATTTTATCAGAGTTCATAGCAGTATAAAGAGCTTTGTGATAATTTACAGAATCAGTAACATTTCCATCTTTGTCAAGGAACTTCCCTACGAAATTGTTAATGTCTGATTGTTTCTCTGCAACTTGTTCGTTGTTTTGTACGTTGTATCTAAATCTTTTATCACCAACACTATATTCAAAACCTTTGAATTCGTTGTTAAATAAATTTTTAGTTTGTTGTTTAAACAGTTCATGTCGCGTTTTCTGCTCTTCTTCATTCTTCTTGTATCTGTTGAAAAAGTCAAAAGCGTCTTGTTGTTCTTTAGATACGCCCGGTCTCAACTTGATCTCGTCGTAGTATTGATTTTTAATAGACTCTAATTCGTTTTTAGCTCTTACAACTTCTTCTTTAAAGGCGAGTTTCTTTTTTCTAATATCTCGCTCTTCATCTATATCCTCATCATAAGCAAAATTATCTTCCATTAAAAACTGGATTTCTTCTGCGTCTAAATGAGGTTTAGTTCTTTTATAATATTCTTTTAATAATGTTCTTTCATCAACACTAGAATAATCTGTGTTTAATCTAACATAATCTTCTACTGTTCCACCTGTTTCTTCCATAAAACTAACTAGTTTTTCTATGTTTTCAGGTAATGGTTTTCCAGTATTAATTTGTTCTTGAACATGTTTTTCTACTTCTTTTTCAATAACCACAACTTCTTCTTCAGTTATTTCTTCAATAACATTTTTAAGATCTTCTGTGTTTACTTCTATAATATCTTCTTTAGGTTCTTCTTCTAAATTAGGTATTACAACTTTTGTTACTTCTTCTACTACTTCTGGAGCAGAGAAATCTACCTTTGTAACTTTATCTTCTTTAGTTAAGTTTCTAGGTCTTTTTGGTTTTTGGATTTTAAAGTCTCCTTCTTGTTTTACAATTTCTGACATAATATAATATAATTAAATAGTTATTTTTTTTATAAACCTAAGTCTTCCATACCAGTAAACTGTGCTGATTCAAAACTTTGTGGTAATGCGTTTGTTTTTCTTTGCTGAACTAATTCAGACTGTTGACTAGCTTGTATTCTTGTTCTCTCATCCTTTCTGTCTTCCGCTAATTGTAGGTTTTGACTTTGAGTCTGAGATTTTAATTGTTCTAACTGCATGTTGTATTGGAACTGTTGTTCCGCTAATTGTAGTTTTAGTTGCATCTCAGTTTGTAATTTTTGCATTTCAAATTGAGATTTTGCTCTTTCTATGTTTATAGTTTCTTGCGTTATTGCTTGTTGTTTTTGAACTTCAAACAATGCTGCTTTTTCTGCAGTCTGTTGATTTGCTTGAGCTTGTGCTTGAATGTTTTGCATTTGAGCAGCTTGAGCAGCTTTTTGTTTCTTAGACTTTCTTAATTTAAGTAACTGATTAGCTAACTTTAAATTCTTAACCTGTCTAATATCTATAGCATCATCTAAATCTATAGTACCACTCTGTAAAGAAACTTGAATGTTTTGTTCTAACATTGCTTTCTCTTCTTCATCTGGTTCTAATTCTAAATAGATACCAAAATCATAAAGATTTAAATCTTTTATTTCTCTTAAAGTAGTAACATTATAAGTAGTAATACTTTGTTCTAATGATTTTGCTGTTAATGGATAATCTAAACAATCAGCAATTCTAAGAGCAATATTTTCACATACTCTAAGCGTCAAATAAAGACTAGCTTGTAATATATGTTTTGTAGCGGTGTTTGATGCATTAGCAGCCATTTTCTGTAGACCAACTAAAGTATCTTTATCTACCATACTTCCATCTCTTGCCTCGTTTAATCCTGTGACATCTCTTATCATTTGTAAGTAATACTGATAAGTTTGTATTAATGAAGCAATTTTAGCTTGACCAGAAGAACCGTTTAATTCCTGAATTGGAACTTTACCAGCGTTCATTCCACCATCTTGTGTTAATGATCTACCAATAATACTACCAGTTTGAAAATACATGTTTAATGCCTCTGCTGGATTGTAATTAGTACCATTACCTAAATCAACTTCTGCTAAACCATCAACATCTACAAACACACCATCAGGTACCATTCTAGATAATACTTGTTGTAGTTTTAAATGTGTTAACTGGATTATATCTGCAAATCCTGTAATCTTGTTTACAGTAGAATCAATTCTACCTTTATAAATTCTAGGAGCACATATAACATAGTTCATTTCAACTTTAGTAGTATCTGCAAAAGGTCTTGACATGTTTTCAGATAACTTCCACTCTAACATAGTATTAGTACCAAGAATTTTAGCTCCTGTATATAATACCTCTATTGTTCTTGAAATTCTTTCAAAATTATCATTTAGTGGAGGATTGAATTCATCTGTTTTTTCAATAGCTTTTTCAAGTCCGTTCTCACCATATTTTATTTTAAATACTTGGTTCATGTATGTCTTATATTCAAAATATAATACTTGAACTGTATTTTCATCGTAGTTACCCCAACCAGTAATATATTGTCTATTGCCTGGCATTTGTTGTATCTTGTATAATTCTTCCTCTGATAAACCAGGGAATTGTTTCTTTAATTCTGGAATAGTAACTGCTTTAACTTCTCCAACATAATATATATCTTCAAAGTTTGGATCTTCTGTATATGAATAAACCAAATAAGCAGGATCTACATATTCAGTTGTAATCCCTTCACTAGTATTAAAGTTTGTTTTAACACAACCTATACCTAATACTGTTAAGTCATAGTTTAGTCTTCTACGAGTTAAATCCCATTTATTAGCAGCTAAAACATTGTTAATAGCTTCTTCTTCGGCAATCTCAATTGACTGTTTATAAGACAATTGCATATGTAAGTCTAGTTCTTCTTTAGTCTCAGGTAATTCATCTTGAGGTAAAGGAGAAGCAGCAAAGTCTTTTCCAGTAACTTGATTAGCTTTGTTAAGCAAGTCTTGAGAGTACATGTCTCTTAAAATTGCTTGAGCATAAGAAGTTCTTGCTTTTAAAGACTCAGGATCTTGAGCATAAGCTTTAATGTCATAAGTCTTTTGTGACATACCATTAACAACTATATCTACAAATTTAGATATAATAGGTACAGGTTTCCAGTCTATGTTAAGATAAGATAAATCACCATTAGTAGCTAATTCATCTTTATATTTCTGTACTGATTGTTCTCCTCTGGCATATAATCTTAATTGGTGAAAATTATTCCAATTAGTTAAATATCTATTACCAGTAGTTCTGCCTTGATCAAACCACTCTTGTTCTATAGCACGAGATACTTGCAATCCGTATTCTTCGGAAGCTTTCACCGCATCAGGTACTACCTGACTAGGAAACGCACTATTTGTATTTGTGTATATATTCATTTACTTATGTATTTTTGATAAAGAACCTGTATTATCGTATTTTTTAATTCCTAAATTATGAATCTGTCTAAAGACTGGAGCTGATGGAGTATATTTGTTTTTGTTACAAGCCATTATAGCTAAACCAGAACTGATAGAAGCATCATACTTAGTTCTATCATTTATATTAAACCTTGCCCAATCATTTAAAGTTCTATTGAAGTACATGTCTCCATATCCTTCTTCTGTCATTCCAACATAATCTTCTATATAAGACTCTATTGCGGCAGCATGTGCTTGCTTTATATCTTCACTAGAGTTTGGTATTCCACCAATGTCTCTTTCTGTTATAGATAATTTATTCCAAACTTTATCAGGTCTATTCATAGAGTAACCTCTGTAACCTCTTCTTTTAAAATGAAATAACAATCTAGGTTTATTATTCTCAGCAAGTATAGGCATTCCATAAAAAACGCAAGCCATTAAAACTTCTTCAAAAAATATCTCAGCGGTTTGTGGTCTTGCAATATATTCTAAAAAGAATTGATTTACAGGTACTTCTTCCATAGAGAACTTAGTAAGTCCACTTAGAGCTCCATTAGATCCTTTACCATCTACTGTTCCTGATATATCATAAGGGTCACATCCAAAAGCACCACAATGCTCATTACCTGGATATTTAACACCATTCTTAATTACGATGTGGTTTTGTAAATGTAAAGGTGGAATCCACGAAACTAAAAATCTACCATCTTTATTTGGATAGAATATAACTCTAGTATCTTGTATACCATTTTCCCATTGAAAACTTCCACGTGTAATTATACTTGTATTTCTTAAATCTTCGTTATAATCTATCTGTTCGTATATTCTAGTTAGATTAAATAAAGATTGTTTTGTTTCATCTCTAAAAGCGTGTTGTTCTGTTCTTGGAAACTGACGATAGTATTCATTTAAACTGTCTTGGTCATTCTTTAAACCATCAACTTCATTTTGCCAATGTTCTATAACTCCGTATTCAATCCAATTACCATCTACGCCTTTAACTGCTTCTTGTGGAGTATCAAATACAGGTAATCCATAAGTATCAATGAATCCCTCGTAAGACCATTCCATAGGTATAAACAAACTATATAATCCTGAACTAGTTTGTCCGTTACGATTTCTTTTTGTAATATCAGAATTATGATAAAGAGTTTTAAAGTTTTCTCCTCCTTTATCTAAAGCGTTTGATGTTGAACCCATCATACACTTACCAATAATTCTACTACCTAATCTTAAAGTAGTTTTTGTAACACGCCAGTTATTTAATATGTTATCAGGTCTCTCCCACTTTCCACTTTCATCATGTACTAATAGTTTTAACTTTTCACCATCATAACTATTATCTCCAGTATTCTTCCAGTCAATGGTTGTATCAAGACCTTCCATATCTATAGCTAGATCGTTCGTATCTAACTTTCTTCTAGTTAATTTAGAAGCTGGAACTCTATACGCTAATTCTGTCTTTGGTCTATCCATACCATCTTGGATAGGTTTAAAAAAGAAAGGATAATTAATTGATATTGGTACAACCTTATCTGTAAACATCTTCTTAGCATCTGCTCCAGACTTAGATAATATACCAAATCTTGAATCGCTAGATATTGTTGCTAAGTTAACTAATTCAGCAGATGACATAAATGAAAATCCAGAACGTCTATTTTTTAAATAACACATTCCGTAACATCTAGTATCTGCCTTACATGCTTCCCAGAAAATAAAGAATAATCTATTTGATTCTCTAAAATCAGGCGCTCCAACATCAATCTTACTCCATTGAAGATACATGTAATGTGTACCTGTTATATAAGTTGGTTTACCATTATTATAAAAGAATAAACCTTCTTCTCTGTATTTAAACTCGTTATCTATGTAATCATACCAACGATCCTTAAAAGCATCTGTTTGTTTATTCCAATCAAATGTACTTTTAATTTTACTTATTTCTTTTGGGAAATCCATTTGTTCCCAATATTGCTCTTCCTTCTTGTTAGATCTGGAATAAGCGTTTTCTACCAATGGTAATGCTATTTTTAGGTTTTGGATTTCAAGTATTTCACCAATCTTTCCAGTCTTACTAATAACAACCACATCATGATCTTTATCATATCCATATTTCCATTTTTTAAGACGGTTGTTTTGTTTTATAATACTAGACTTTATATAATCTGGTACTATTTTGTATAGTGATTGTTCGTACATTACTTAGATCTCCCTTCTGCAAATCCTTTAAATACCTTTGTCTCTACCTCCTTATCACCTTCTTTTAGTAATTTTTCCTCTTCTTCTATTCTACTTAGAATTTCAAAAGCGTCAAATATGGCTAATTTCTTTGTTGCAGCAGCGTTTTTAAGTCTATCCGCAGATATATCATCACCACTATCAACTATTTTTTCTTGAGCTACCTTAATTAATTCCTCAACTGCTTTTTGTCCAGCTAGGATTATATTCTGCTTCGTCTCCTTTATATTCATATTTAATTACAATATCATTAGATTTCATACAATAAAGTCTTTGACCTTCTACTATAAAGTCAAATTCCCCGAATGGGGTATATCCAACAAGGTCTCCCTCGTGTATTTTAAGCGCTTCTAATGAACTATTTCCATATTTTAATATACCAATAAGGCTTTGTTCTTTATCAAGCTTTAAACTGTCATTATTTTTAAGTGGTTTTATAAAGCATCTGTCACCAAATGCCTTCCATCTGTCATCATTTTTATATAAATAAATTTGATCTATATCACAGAAATAAAGATTATCCATAAAGAATGCTCTACTGTTTTTCTGTTTACCTCTTATATCATAAAATCTTCTAAAAACATTATGATGTATAACTACTAAATCACCAACTTTAATATCAGTAGAATAAGCTAGCGGGATCGAAACGACCTCCGCTAAGTTATTCACAGATTTAAAACTTTCTATTTTAGTATTTATTATAAGATCTTTACCGTCTATTTTTACTTTATTATTGTATCTTTCGCCTACTGGCTTTACAATAAAACTAAATACACTTGTCATTAGTATTCTAGATCATATTCTATAGAAATTGCCATGTTGGAATTAAATGTTTTCCAAGGCATTACTTCATCTCCTTTTTTTATATATATACTATATGAAGAATCTTTATTGTCTAACTTAATATAAGTTATTTCATGACCTCCATATACTTGTTGTCCAATAGAATAATGCATTGCCTCATTCTTGTAATCAGATCCTATACTTATCTTTCTAATTACTGAGTCCATTATTCTACTTCTTTAACCTCTTCTTCTATTTCAGTATAAGAACCATCTTCTAAATTAATATTAATTGGTCCGTATTCTTCTTGTAGTTTTGTTTTATAATCTTCAACTGCTTTATTAACTTCTGCTATTTGATGTAAGAAACCATGTTTCTGAGATTCTAATAATCCGATGTTAGTTAATAACGCTTGAAGATCTTTTTGTTGATTTACAACTGTTTCTAGTTGTTCTTGTGTAATTTGTTTTACTACTTCCATTTTGATTTGATTTAATTATTAATTATGATAATGTTAAAAGGTATTTTAATTTTGCTGTTTCTCCAGACAAAGCTTGTGCTAAATTTGATATATCACCAAACTTACATGAGTCTCCATAAGATTCTAAATCTTTAGAAAACTTCATTACTTCATCTGCTATTTTCATAGAATCTGCTTTTGGATTAATAGCATCAATCTTTAAAGACTGAATTCTCTTTCCGGTATAACCCATTAATTTTTCAACTACATCGTCTTTAAAATCTTGTAGATATTCATAGAATTTTCCTGTAGCTGTGTGTTCTGCAAAACTTCTAGTTTCCCAGTGTATTAAATGAAACTGTTCGTGAAAGAACGCTAATTTTCCTGCAATTTCTTCTGTTGTCATATTATTTTATTGTTTAAATTCCGCAACTATTATATTTAGGTCCTTCAACCACGTAGTTTACAAAACATTCCTCCTCTTCAGGAACTATATATCCTAACCTAACCCTTGCTCCTAAATCAGGAGAATATACAAAATCGCCTGTATTATAATACGCAGTATCTATTGGGATCGTACAACCTCCGGCCGGACCTAATCCACAAATTTCAGTTATTGTAAAAGGTCTAAGCACAGGACAACCAGTATATGCAGGACCTGATAAATCATTTAAATTATATTTTTCAGGTAACTCCTCAATAAATCCACCTAAAACCACTCTAGTGTCAAAATTGTTACATTGTACATAGTCACCCTCATTGTAAGTTGTTTGTGGTAACTGTTGTGAGTAAGTATTTTCATAAGTATTACCATTACATCCTTGTAAGATTGTAAAATATCCTAGTTTTGCACCGCGAGTACTACTTGTCATTGGCCAGCCAATAGCCATACCATTTCCCCAACCCATTAGTAAATTGCTATAATATCAGATGCTGTAGTTAATCCATCATCTCCTCTTTCCCATACATTGCTTACAATGATTGGTAAGAACGATGCATCTGGTACATTTTTAAACATAACTGGAGTTTCACTACCAACAATGGTAACTACTAAATCCCCACCAGTTCCTACATATAATGCTGCAGAATTTAATGGTTGTGGCGCAACATAATCTACATCTGTAGGATCTACTTGCATCCTAATATAATAACCATCGCCAGAAATAGATTCAGGGTATTTAAAATCTTCTCTATTAAAAATTAATTCACCGCGTTGTCCACTATCATTACTCCAAAAACTAGTACCTCGTCCTGCTGCGTCAAACTCACCATCTACAAGAGCGGTTCCTGGTAATGCTGTAAAACCAAAAATATCGGTTCCTTGTCCGCCAGTACTATATTCCCATAGTGTTGTACCATCAACATTTTGCCCTTCAGATCCAGTAGGAATAGATTTTAATTGATTACCTAATTCAGCGTTATATCCAAAATTTGTAATCATTGCTCCCATAACATTACTTGGCCATAATTGATAACCTAGTGGGTAAACTTGACCATTCTCCTGTTGCGCTGCCCATCTATTATAAATTTTTCCAAATTTAGCATAAGAATCATCAAAATTAGAATATGCCCAACAAGCTGTGTCATTATTATAGTAATAATTCCATTCAGTAAGATTTGTTGCTTTTGGAATTAATGTCCCATCATTATACGTACTTACATTTAAATTTGTACTTGTAAGATATACATTTTGTGTATCACCCTCAGAGTCTTGATATGATACATTTACATAACTACCACCAGCAAATCCTTTAGGCGTTATTGCCACCGCTCTTGTTCCAAAATCTGGTTGATTACCGTATTGTCCCATAATTATTTCTTAAATATTTTGTTATATATTTTACTTTTGTTTCTAACTATTCCTCCTTTTCGTATAGGAAATTCTAATACCACATCTCCTGGATATGTATAATCTTGTCCGGGTTGCATTACTTTTGAGTTACCCTTGTTATCTATTCCTAGTACAGGGAAATCAACTCCTTTCATTGTTATATCTCCACTAGGTATTAAATTGTGAGGATTATCTTTGTCAGGACTATTTCTTTTATAACCAGTTGTAGATGTATTAAGCATAACTACTATCTTTATCTCCAGAAAACTGCATTCTATTTTTATTTTTATCTCCAGTAGAAGCGACTGTATTTATTGCGTTTACAATTTTTGCAATTTCAGCATCACTCTGTTGTCCGTTTTTATCTGTACCAAATTTCTGGAAAAATCTATTACCTTGAACTCTTTTATTACCGCTGTATCTTTTCTTAAATTCTTCTACACTTGTTTTTTCTCCTGGTTTATAACCAAGATCAACTCTAAGATTGTGGAAGTTTGCATACACTTCAGCTGGTCTATTCATGTAAGATAATTCACTTCCAAATTGTTTTGGCATTTTCATACCCATTGCTCTATACAAAGCAGGAGCCAATACATCATCTGCCTTCATAGCATGTGCTCTTTCGTGTTGTAGTGTGCCATGTACATCAGCAGCATATTGCATTCCAGAACCAAAATTAACATCTTTACCTTGTGGTATATATTGAATATGTCCTTTTTTAGTATTAAAACCTTTTGGTAAAGTATGATCTACAGCCATATTAGGACTAAAATAAACAGCTTCTGCTCCTTCAGGTACAAATCCATGTTTTGTATCCGCAAAAGTAGGAACTTGTAATCCTTTAGCAATCATGTCAGTCAATCTTCTTTTGTCAAGACCTGTGTTCTTTTCAAACTTTGTTAAAGTAGCTGGATTAGAATACCAATCTATAGTTCGTTGATCAGACTCTCTTTCATCTTTAGTTCCTGCTTTGTTTATTAAACTAGTTAAGGATTTTTTTGTTGTGTCGAATTGAGGTATGTATTCAGTGTCTCCTTCATTAGTAGAAGAAGGAACTTTTAATACACTACCTGGTGCATAAGTATCTTTTAGTTTTGGTCTAAAAGCTGTATCAACTACTTTCTTAGCTTGATGCAAAGGTGGCATCGATTTAATCATACCACCAGGAAGACCATGTCCTGTTTTACTAAAATTTCCGCCTCTTGGTGATAGATTAAATGCCATCTTATAAATTTTTAATTATTGTATTTCGTACATAACGGAATATGCTTCTCCTCGAACAGCACTTCCAACCATTTTTGTTTTAATATCAGAGATTATTACTTTGTCTCCTCTATTTGCTTTTTCAATTACTCTTTTACAACTATCATCTAACCAATCTCCTTGTACAAATACCATTGGTTGTCCAGGTACTTTTACTGAAAATGATATAACATTGTATTTAAGATCCCAAAGGAAACCACCTAAACTAGCAGTAACTTGACTAAAATTAAGTCTTGTTTTTGATCCTTTTTGAGTTCCTGTAATACCACCGATTGCTCCAGTTGGATTTGGTGTTGGTTTAATTCTAAATACTTTTTTATCAGCTACTACTTGTCCACTTGGTAATTTACCAGTAACGTTAACAGTAACTTCAGTTCCAATTCCAGGAGTTAATGTATATTCTCCAGGTTTTGAACCTTTAACTAAACCAGGTGCAGAAGCGCTTACTTTGTCATCAGGTATACCAGCAAATGTAATTGTAATAGGATTTTGTAAACCTCTATAAACAACATTCATTTTATCAGCAGAAATGTTTGCACTATTTGGTTTGTGAACTACAGTGTAATTTCCAATAATAGGTAATTTAACTACACTACCATTTTCATCAAAGTTAAAGAAACCATTTATTTTATGATCTCCAACTGTTCCAGAACCAAAAGAAAAAGGTGCTTGACCTGATTGTGCTTGTAATTGAGATCCGTTTAAAACAACTGATTTAGCAACCAATTTTGGATCATATTTACCCAACACTACTTTTCCTGTAACTGCTTCACCTTGGAAGTATACAGACTTATCTAATACGACAATTGGCACGTAACCAGTTAACGATGCATCAGCGATAAGATCTGATTGAAACATGCCATTCATTATGTCGCTCTCTGTATTCTTAATATCTGCTTGTAATTGTGATAGTTTTGTAACTGATGCAATTAAAGGAAATCCTTTATAGTTATAGTCTAACCAAGAAAGTTTAACACCTGCTTTTTTAGAGTATACTGGTTCAGTAGAAAACCTTAACTGAATCTTTTTTAATTCTGATTCAGCAATAGAACTACCACCTATTTCTTTTATTTGTTTTGTATAGTCTTTTAATTTATCTAAAAACTTTTGACCTTCTTTCGATAATTTATCACCATCAAAAAATAGATTATCAAAAAACTCTCCTTTATCCATTTGTTCATACGGAAGATTATTTTTATCAAATTCACTTATAGAAGATAATTTAAGTTTCTCTATATAATCGTTAAACTCTCTAGATACTTGTCTTATCTTTTCAACTTTAATCTTTTTATCTTCATATTTACCAGGTTGATCCTTAGCTTTTTGAGATAACTGATTAAATGATATTTCATTTCTATTATCTGTTATTTGATTTGATTCTAAAATTTTATTATTTAAAATACCAAAAGCAGACAATACTTCTTTTGACATGTTCAATGCTAACATCGCGATGAATATAAGATACATCAAGTTAATCATCTTTTGTCTAGGTGTTAATTTTCCTACTGCCATATTAAATTAGATTAAATTATTATTAAAGTATTGTATTAAGTTTGGATATTACCTTGCTTTAAAAGCATTTGTAATTCCTTCTACGGTTTTGTTTAATGAAGACAAATTAGTTGTTAGTTCACTAGTTTGTTTTTGTAATTCATTAAAATCATTTGTAGACTGTAACTGTGTTTTGTACAATGCATTAATAGATTCTAATTGTTTAGCAGCAGTCTCTAATTCTTCATTGTATTTTTTAGAAGAACCAGATAAATCAACTTGACCTACATGTCCTTTTGATTGCGTTGTTGGAGAATCTTCTTCAACTGGTTCGAATGCTGACAAAGCAAAGATACCCGCTTCAACTAATAGACCAACTGTTAACATAAGATTACCAGTAAGTGGTCCTAACTCAAGATGAGTAATTTTAAATAATGCTCCAATGATTACAACTGCAGCACCCATTCCGTAAGCAAAATTCATTTGTTTTTTGCTTAATAATGTTTTTGATTTTTTCATGATTAAATAGTATTAAAGTTATATACTAGTATAATCACATATATTATTTATTTTTAACAGGTTTACCTTGTTTTGCATACGCTTCTTTCTCCCAAGGTAAATTTTTAGCGCCTTCATTCATTTTAGAACGAGGATATTTTTTTCCTTTCCAGAATACATCTGTATCGGTATAGTCTAAATCACCTCGACTCATTTGATCTAAATGAACCATTTCGTGTTCTATTGTTTTGTTTTTTTCTAGTTCTAAAGGAGACACGTTTTTATTTACTAGAATTGACCCATTATTTTGGGCCATTCCTAGTACATTATCATCCATGTCAACACTATAAATCGGGGTGTGTTTAGTGTTATAAGAACACCCTTTCATTACAAACGCCATATTAGCATTTTTTCATTTTAGAAGGAGCTTTTTTAACAGGCATTTTATGTTTAGCTAATTGTTTCATCGCAGACTCAGCGTTATCAGCATAGTTTTTTCTAGCACTAGCTGTTAAGTTTGGATTACTAGCCTCTTTTACATCATAAGCAGTTTTTTTGCTCACTTGCTTCATTGGAGAAACTTTTTGCATTGGTCCTTTAGGTTTTCCATACTCTTTCCTTTGTTCAGCTTTTGATTCACCTTTTTCGTGTTTCATCATAGCTTTTTTAGAAGCATATTTTTCTCCTGTTTTCTTTTCAACGATTTTTTTAGTTGCCATATTTTATTTATTTATGATTAATTAAGATACGGCAGGAGGATTTGCAATTGTAACTCCAGCTGGTAAAACAACTTGAATTAATTTTGGTCCTGCAGGATTAAGAATAGCTTTATTTACGGCAACCACAGTATCAGCAGCACCGGCCGCAGATGTAGTAAAAGTATAAAGTTTTCCGTGAGCATAAATACCAAATGTTGTAGTAGTAAGATACCCAACTGTATTTATTAAATCTGTATTAAAAGTAACGCTAGGAATGCTAGCAGTTGTAGTAGGTATTGATATGTATTGTGCCATTTTTTTTATTTTTATTTGTTAATTATTATACTGCTGCAATAGTTGTTACTGTTAATACGGCAGCAGATATTCCTGCTCCAGCAAGAGTTGTAGTTGGTGCTGCAGATACAACAAATTGAGTTGCGTTTGTGATAGAACTAATAGTAGTATTTAAAGCAAATACTCCTTGTCCTGAAACAACAGTAACTACCATACCAACTGATAATCCAGCTGTACTAGCAACTGTAATAGTTGTTTGTGCTGTTGCTCCTGCACCTGCTGATAATAATACAGAAGGGAAATTTACGGGTGAACAGATAGGTGCTGGGTTTCCACTAACAACAGCGTTGTTTATGATATTAGCAGCGGCGATTGCATTTGTGTTTTGGATAGCTGCTGAAGATCCTCCTAAAGTAAGTCTAAAAGCTTTGCTTTGCATCCATAAAGTACAATAAAGACCAGTTGCTGCAGTATCTCCGGCTGTTGGTGGGATTACAGCGGTAATGTTATCCGTATTAAAAAGGATGTTTGGTTGTCCAACAACTTGTGTTGGAATAGAAATGAATTGTGCCATTTTTTTTGTTTTAGTTGTTGTTTTGTTTATAAAAAGTTTTAATATCTTTTCTTTTTGTTTTGATTTATACCAGTATTAAAATCTGTTATCTCTTTTAATTTATCTCCAGTATTAGTAAATGCAGATTTAAAATCTTCGACTTGTTTAGATGATAAAGTTTTTTTACTACTAGAATTAGAAGAATTTTCTGTTTTTGGTGTTTCTGCTTTTGGTGTTTCTTTTTTAGCAGATACTGGTTTAATATCAGATTCTAATGTAGGATTTTTAGATTGTTTGTATTCTTCAATCTTTTTATTAGTTTCGTTTAATCTACCTTCTACTCTTGTGTTTCTTTTCTCCATTCTAGCGGCTTTACTGGTATTACCAGCAGCTTCAGCAAGTTCTTTTTTCTTTTCAGTTTTTGCAGATCTTACTTCTAAACGAGCAGCTTTCTTTTCGTTCATCTTGTTCTTATCTCCAGGAGTAATACTATTTAATCCAGCAGCAATAGAAGCACCTACACTAGATATTGCGGCAGCAGCACCACCATCACTATACTGACTTTCGCCAGTAAAACCACCTGATTCATAAGCACCACCTGCTCCTCCTTGATCTACCATACTTCTTTGTAGTTGAAAAGGAGATCTAACCGTTTGTCTTAATAATTGTAATGACATCGTATTAAAGTTTTGGTTTAGCTCTTTGTGTTATTGGTCTTCCGTCATATTCTGGTTTGATATTATTAAGTATCATACCATCTTTACCACTGCTAGATCCTTTACCTTTTGGATAACCGGTAGAATCCCACGGTCCAGCCCATACAGCGTCCGCACCTAGTCCTGATAATTTACCTTCTCTATCAAGAGCATTTTTCGGGTGTTTTTTAATGTCTAAATTCATAGTTTTATTGATTTATATCGTAAATAGGTGTTATTGGTACTTCAACTCCAGTAGGTGGAGCAATAGCAGTATCGCCTTGAACAACAGGATTCATTCCTGCAGTACTTTGATCCATTGTTGGATCTATAACTTGTCCAGTTAAAGGATCAGTCATCTGTGCTAACGGACCCATGTTTCTATTAAAAGATCCAGGCATACTTCTTCCGTACATATTCGCTATTGTTCTTGTATTATTTCCTAATGCTTTAGGATTAATCGGTGTTTGTGGTCTTGTGTTCATATTTGTTCGAGGTGTTGTAAATCTAGATAAACCGGCTGTAAAATTTCCTGGTCCAGCAACAGCAGGACTAACTCCAGATAATGAAGTAGTATTTCTAAGACCTGTTGGATTTTGAAGACCAGAAATAAGTCCTCCCATACTAGCAGCAGTTGCACCAGAACCAACCGCTTGTTGTTGCTGAGCACTCATAGCCGCTATTTGAGCTGTTTGTGGTGTTGTTGCTGCTCCTACTGGCATACCCATTAAACTACCGTTAAATGTATTTGGATTTGTAGTTGGTACTTGAGCTTGATTAGCTAAACTACCCACTATACTTCCGGCCCAACCTTGTTTTAAAGGACTATTTGTTTTTTTAAAACCCATGGTTTCTTGTTTTATCTTTATTTGTGTTTTCTATAGCGGTAATCATAACAGTATCTGTATATGTCTTACCACTCATTATAGAATTTCTGTGACTAGTTGGTATATCTTCAATACCTAACATTATACGGTACATTTTACTTATTAGTTGTTTGCACTTAAATGAAACTTTATATATATTGTATTTTTGGGTTGTGCGGTTTCGTTCTCTCCAAACTGTTATCCAACCCTCTTTTAATAAATCGTTCCAGCGTCTGTTGTTCCAACTATATGCGTAAGTACCTGTTTTAAAGTCTTGTTTAGTAAAGAATTCCATACAGTCAAGATAAATAAGAAGTTCTAAATCTGGATCTGTTAGATTATTATTTCTACAAGCCCATTTTCTTATTATTCTATAGTGTTTTAATATACCTAAGTCTTTTATATCTTTTGGTTCTATTCTCATTACAAAACAACAACTACATCACCTAATCTTATAACATGATATGTTTCTTTATCTATGTCAATCTTATGTCCAGCGTGTCTGTCATAAAATATCATATCTCCTTCTTTAACACCTACTACTTCTTCACCAATAGATAAGACTTTAGCTTCTATATATCTAATGTCTTCTCTTTGGTTTTCAGCAAGCATTAAACCACCCTTTGTAGTGGTGGTACCTTCTTTTGTTTTTTGTATAACTAAACATTTACCTACTGCTTTCATTGTACTCTCAAATTATTGATTACACAATCAGTTGATAAAATTGTTGTAGCTACAGAAGCAGCATTTCTTAAAGCACTCTTTGTTACCAATAGTGGATCAATAATACCTGCTTTAATCATGTCAACAGTTTCACCTGTTATAACATTGAGACCATACCCAACTTTTGATATTGTTTCCAATGGAGCATAATCAATACCCGCATTGTCTAATATAGTCTTAAAAGGTGCTCTAATAGAATCTAATAATATTTCCTCGCCAAGTGAGAAGGTATCTATGTTGTGAGAAGCATTCAATAAAGCAATTCCTCCTCCTGGCACAATACCTTCTTTAATCGCTGCCTTGGTTGCACAAATAGCATCTTCAATTCTATCTGCTTTTTCTTTTAATTCTATTTCTGAATTAGCACCAACTTTAACAACGGCAATTTTAGCCGTTAGTCTTGCTAATCTTTTTTCTAATTTTATAACTTGATGAGCCGGATTAGATTGTGTTAGAGATTTTTTAATATCTTTAATAATATCTAATATCTCTTGTGAAGTTTCACCAACGTGAAGAATTGTCTCTTCGTGGTTAGTTATACTTTTAATACATGTACCTAACATATCAGGTTGTATTAAATCTAGATCATCTCCAAGATCTTCATTTATTAATGTTGCTCCAGTTAATAAAGCAAGATCATCAAATATCTCTTTTCTATTAATACCAAAAACAGGTGCATTAATAACATTAATCTTTATATTTCCTTTAGACTTATTCATAGCTAAAGTAGATAACACTACTTGTTCTAAATCTGCTATTATAAGTAAAGACTTATTATTCTTTATAACATACTCTAATACAGACTGTATTTGACGTATACTTTCTACAGGTGATTCAACTAATAATACTAAAGGATTATCTAATTCTGCAGTTTTATTCTTTTGATTAGTGATAAAATGAGAGTTAGTTAAACCCATGTTACACTGTACTCCTTCAACTACTTGTAAACTACATTCTGGATCTGCAGATGTTTCCATCATTACAATACCAGTGTTACCTACTGATCTAAATGCATCACCAACTAGTTTACCAAGTTCTGGATCATTGTTAGTAGATATTGTAGCTATTTGATCTAACATATCATCATCTACTGTTATAGAAATCTTTTCTAGATATTCTATTACATTTTCAACTGCTTTGTTAATACCTTCTTTTATTTTTCTAGCATTAGGATTTTCAATAGCATAAGCATGACTTAAAATAGCATGCGCTAACACCGTAGCTGTTGTGGTTCCGTCTCCTGCTTCTCTAACTGTTTTTCTAGCTGCTTCCTTTAAAAGTGTAGCACCCATGTTTTCAACAGGGTCTAACAATATAATAGAATCAGCAACCGAAACACCATCTTTAGTAATAACAGGTCTACCTGCAGCGTCTTCTAACAAGACACACTTACCACTTGCTCCTAGAGTAGAACTAACTGCTCTAGATAATTTTTCTATTCCAGCAAATACCTTATCACTTGCTTCTTTTCCGAAACTTAAGTTTTTGACTATAGCGTCTGACATAATTTTATTTGATTAGATTGATATAGTTAATATATTACTTGTTTTTACAGTTTTTTACTAACCTTGACCTCTGTACTTCTTCTTATAAAGTTTAGAGGTTTTAATTTTAGATGTCTTAGTCTTAGCATGAACACCTGGTCTAGATATGTCTTTTACAATAACTTTAGCAACGACAGTCTGTTTCGCCATAATTGATATAATATTAATATTAATAAAAGTAACCATAGAATCCACCAATAATTCGCTTTCTTTTCTATAGTTTTATTTTTACCAGAAATCTTTTCTGTTTTATTTACTTTAATTACTACTACAGAATCTTTAAGCTTAATATTAGACTCTCTTTTGTTATTTGTATATGAATTATTAACTTTATTTTTTTTTATCCTTAAAACAACGTTTTTATAAATCTTACCTTCTACTACAATTTCTTTACATGTATCTATTGGTGTGATTACTATTTCACTATTATCAATAGTTGTAACTATGTTTGTAGAATCTGTTTTTATTTTGTTTTCTATAGTTGTAACTGTAACTTTTGTTTCAACTACACTATCTTTCTTTATATCAATTTTATCTACCTGAACTTGTCTACTTGCACAAGAGGTTAATACAATTAAAAATAATAGTATTAGTTTTTTCATTATGATAATATAGTTAGTGTTATATCTTTAGCTGCTTGCATTTTTTTAAATAACTTGTCGTATGCTTTTCTTGATTGACCTATAAAGTCTTTAGACCTAGTTCTTCCAACAAGTATGCAACCTTCCGTGTCGTGATTAGTATTACCAGCATGGATACGTACTCCTTCAAAATTAGGTACGTTTAATAATAAAGGCATTAATCTTTTAAACCTATTAGATTGATTAATTATAACTTTATATGTTCCTTTTGGAATAGCTGTTTCCGCTTTAATTTTTACTTCTCTTTCTACATCTTCCAATGTATAACACTCAAAAACACCATCAATCAATAGTTCTCCTATTGTAGATGTATCAGTCTTGTGTAATCTCTTTATCGTTATCTGCATTTTTATTTCCTTTTATTTTAATTAATAGCCAATCTGATATTTTCATTGAGGTATATACTATTGATATAATCAATAATAATATTTTTAAACTTGCTTCCAAATTTGTAAGACTTATTAAGAGCGTTAAAGCGTTTAGAGAATAAACACGAATACTACATTGATCCATTATCTTTTTAGTTTATTAACAATGTCCGTAAATCCTTGAATACCTATATATGCCGTTGATATAATAACCCAATCAGATGAGGTTAAATATCCTGAAAATAATCCACAGCATGCTACAATAAAAACAGATAGCTTTCTGCTAATCCATTTATTTAATAATATATCTAATTGTTCTTTACTCATATTTACAAATATCAAATAGTTCAACTTTTTGTTCTTCTGTTAAAGCATTAAAGAACCATTCTTTTGCTAACATAATTTTAAGATGCTCTTTATTTCTATCTAAGGTATCTTTTTCTTCCTCAGATAATTCAGCAATTAGATTTAATTCGTTGATTAAATTTACCGAATCATAAGCAGCGTTTATTGAATTTTGAATTTCTTCTTGTGTTAAATTTTCCATGTATTTATTGGTTTATTGTTTTTCTATTAATACTGACGCTATTGTTCCTAAGTCACCCACTCCAACGTTTATTGATGCTATTATATAAAAAGTAGCGGGGATTGATGTTGATCCTAAAGCAGCTCCAGAATTAGAAACACTTGTTTGGGATGAATTACCAAAATTTCTCGAATTAAAAGTTCCACCTATTGACCAAAAACTTCTATCCGTCCAAACATATCTTTGGCCTACTGTAGCATCATAAATAGCTATTTGAGTAGCACCAACAAGAGAAGGGCTGGTATTTATATAATATGTTATTGGTGTTATGTTTAATGTTTGGTTTGGGAAACTAACCATTGTTTGTATTTTTAATATACTGCCATCGGTAAAAATACTACCTAAAATAGCTGAAGATATTACACTTGTAATACCAGTTGCAGCGGTATTAGAACCTGCTTTAAATAACGGGCCTGAAGTAGTTACTGATCCATCGGCCATTAAGTATTGAGTAGCTGTTCCGGTATCTTTAACAAACGATCCACCTTGGACCGCGCCTCTTAGTCTAGTAGTTGTTATTGAGGTATTACCTAAAGTAACAGTATTTGAACCGGATCCAATAGTACTAAAACCTATTACTATTTGATTTGTATCAGTTTGAGTTGCTGAATTAGTATTTGCTCCAATAAATACACTTTGATTTCCAGAAATATTATTTCCTCCTGATGCGGCAGTATTACCAGCAAAAGCCCCTATTGCTATATTTTGAGTACCAATAGTATTGGCCTGTAAGGCTCTTGCGCCTAAAGCAGTATTTGATCCCGCGGTTGTTGTTTGTTGTAAAGCCGCGTCTCCAAGAGCTGTATTATAGGTTCCAGTAGTTCCTAATTGGCCGGCTCCAGTCCCAATATAAGTATTATTATATCCTGTAGTATTTATTCTTCCAGCAAAAGCGCCTATAAAAGTTACAGATCCAGTTGATGTAGCGTGATTTTCGCCGGCACTCCATCCAACAGCTACAGAGTTAGCTATATTTGTTCCAAGATTAAAAGCATTATATCCAATTGCCGTATTAACATATCCAATTGTAATATTTTTTAAAGAACCACTACCAAATGCTGTATTATTATATCCAGTAGTTGCAGACGATAATGCTAAATTTCCAACCGCTGTATTAGCAGCTCCAGTCCCAGTCCCTTTACCAATAGATATATTATTAACCGTTAAATTATACGCTCCAAGATCTACTGCTCCTGTTGCTCCTGTGTAAGGTACAAATCCTGTTACTACTGGTCCTGTAGTTACTGAACCATCTGCTAATAAGTATTGAAGGTTAGTACCACCATCTTTTATGAAAGCACCTCCTTGAACATTACCTCTTAATCTGGTAGTAGTTATAGATGTATTCCCTAAAGTAACTGTATTAGATCCAGCACCAATAGCGGAATCACCTATTACAATTTGATTTGTTTCACTATCTGCTAAAGGAGACGTATTCGATCCTAAAAATACAGAGTTTGATGCGGTTGTAGTTGGTGGACTAGTACTTATAAGTCTACCTGCATAATAACCTAAATAAACATTATTACTACCTGTTGTTACAAAATACCCAGTACCATATCCAATATGTGTATTATAATTTCCTACTGTATTTGAATATGCTGAGAATGCTCCTACTGTAACATTACCTGTTCCAGTTGTATTTGCTCTATTTGAACTTAATCCAAAAGCTGAATTATAATTACCTGTTGTATTAAGAGTTAGTGAAGAACCACCCATTGCTGTGTTGTATCCTCCTCCTATTGTATTATATCCAGCTGCTTGTCCTACAAAAGTGTTAAAAACACCAGTTGTTGTAAATCTACCAGCATAGGCTCCAAAAAATGAATTAGCAGTTCCATTTGTTAAAGAACCTCCTGCGTTATTGCTGCCTACAACGACATTTGCTCCGCCTGTTCCTGATCCTATCCCTACTTTTACGCTATTAACTGTTAAATTATATGCTCCTAAATTCACAGGACCTGTAGCTCCATTATAAGGAACGTAAGTACCTGGAGGTGCTATCACAGAAGCAAAGTAAGTGGCAAGATCACCAATCTCAAAACTTTTTGTTTGATTTCTTGGTCTACCCCCAACTAGCGTAGTAGTTGTACCTACTATTACGTCTGTTGCTAGTATATTGGTTGTTAAAGGATAACTATATATTATTGCCATATCTTTTTATTTATTAACCTATTGTTACAACATTAGTTATAAGACCGTTTACAACAGTTATCTCTAATACATCGCTAGTATCAAAAACACCTGTCCAAGCCGATGTATTTACACTATTATTAATAAGATTACTTATATCTTGTAAGTTAAAGTTTTTAACTGAATTCCCTATTTCTTCTTCATATCTAACACCAACTAATGTATCTGCCAATGTTGGTACTGCTATTGGATAACTATATGCTATTGCCATTATTTTCTTTTTTTAGCTTTTATTTTTTTTGCCTCTGAAAGCATTGCTTTAGTGGGTTTTTTACCACTACCTTTGTTCTCTCTTATGTTGTCCCACAATCCGCGTTTGGATGTAGACCCATCTTTTCTTTTTAACAGTTCCATTTATCTAATGCTAGTTTTTTTCTGGTTGGTTCTCCGTTTGGTTTCTTCATTGGCCCTGGCATACCAGACATTCTAGCACAGAAAGATTTTCTACGCTTTGCATCTTTACTACCAGCTTTTAATTCAGATGGTTTTTTAGTTACAGCAGTCTGTAATTTACTACCAGGGTGTTCTGCTCTATAACTTGCAACTCCCTTAGCGTTTAATCCTCCTTTAGGATCTTTACCTTCTTTTCTAGTCCAAGCAGCAGTTTTATGTAATGGACTATGATCACAACCACATCCATTGCCTTCTCCAATAGTATAACCGTTATTCTTTGGTCCACCTAAACCTTGAGGACCTATACCTTTTCCGTACATGTTATTTTACTTTGTAATGTTTACCACTTTCTTTCTTAGTACCATTACCATCATTACCTCTATTGCGATGAGGTGATTCCCAGTGTTGGTCTTCATGATCCCAATCCTTACCTTTACCTGAAGGATCTGCTCTATGTCTTCTTTGATCTTCTGCTTTCTTTTTTCTTCTATCCGGAGTTTTAGCATAGGCAAGATCTCTCGCCGCTTTGGCCTTAGCCGCTTTCGGAGATAGTTTTTGTTTCATTAAAGGAGAATCGTCACCAACACCCTCTGGAGTGTATACAAAAGCGTTCTGTTTTATAGGTGATTGACTTCTTAATTTAAATGCCATTATATTTTTATTTATATTCTCTTGTTAATCTACCTTTTTTATCTCTAAAATATGAGTCGTCTCCAGGTTTTTTTATCTTTGCGTCAGATACATAACCATCAGGCAGTAGATTGCCTACTGATAACTTATAAATAGTATTATCTTTTTGCTTTTTAGTTCCAAAAGGACTAGCGCCTATTACAGAACCAACAGCGTTATTAAAAATATCTTCAGCAGACTCTCTAATTACAGTACCTGTTGATCTAGTGTCTTTTGTTATATTAGAAAGTTCATGTCCAATACCCATAGCATTAGAACCAATTAATCCACCTATATTACCTAACACACCTCCATCTAATTTTTTACTAATTGACTCTTGAGTATATCTACCAGCAAATGCATGTCTAATATTATCTATATAATCGTTATTAGGATTCATATCAGACATTTCCTCTGCCTTTCCTTTTGGATCTCCTAAATAAGAATTAACCCTAGACTCTATAGTAGAAGTTTTAGGTTTCTTTTTTATTTGCCTTAAAGGTGATTGTGATCTTAATCTAAATGCCATAGTTTAATTTATGTTATAGTTCTTTAATCACATATAAGTCGCTAAATTTACATCAAAGTTAATGTTAGTTTTTTAAAGCATTAAGCATCAAAAACGGTGTTAATGTTTTATATATCGGTCATTATGGTCATTTTTGTATATAATATGATGCAAAAAAAATATTGTAAAAAATTTTTATGAGATGTGGAGAAATTGGGGGTTACTACCCCAGAATAGAAACGGGATTTGAAAAGGGAAACGCTTTTTGCTTTGCCGGGTTCCCCAACTTTCTGACGTTTTACGTTTGATCGTGAGTCGGATCGTATCGTTCGACCGCGAGTAAGCTAGTTGTATCGTATCATTGTAGCTACTACATTTAGCTTTTAGCTACTGTGTATAGCACACTCACGGAGTTACTCTTTTATTATGAAGATAATATATACGTAAGCAATTAAGCTTATAATTAAATATATATTAGCTATGCCTAAAACAGCAGCAGTCGCAGCAGCGACACCAACAGTAGCATTGACTACAAAACGATTTGTTATCCGCAAGTCATTGATCGGTACTAACACAGTTATATCGTTCATCAACACGAAGCAAGTACTATGTACTTACAATCATGACAAAGTATACAATCAGTTGAAGACTAAGTTTGATCTGATGCCGTGCTTCGCTAAATACGGTTCGTATACTAATACTAATAATCTACCAGCGTTCGTCAGAGCATTACCGGAATTAGTATAATCAATCGACCTAAGCAAGTCGTTAAACTGCTTACTTTATTAACTTAATCTAATCTATCATGAAATACATATCATACTTCTTTGCATCAATCAAACCACAGATCATATTCATCTGCTTTGTCGGACTATACTTTCTGTTACGATCACTTGTATCGTATGTTTAATCAAGGACCTTCGGGTCCTTTTTTTGTATCCCTCGTGTATAGCATTCACGGACTTACAAGTTTTAATAACAGATAATATAACTGTAAGCAATTAAGCTTATAATTTAATTTAATTACCTATGCAAGACTTATCAAAACACAGTGGTACATTAGCGAACGCTTTAGAACCACTAATCGGTAGAATGAACTCACTGTCCGCGACAGAGTTAAGACTAGAGTTTCTAACATTGATCGCATCGGATCAACTTAAGATATCTAATCAGACAGCAGCAAAGTGGATCACAGCTATTAACAATGCAGGCACTAAAGATCGCATGATGTTTACGATCACTAATGCATACTTAGCAGGATCAGCACTTAAAGTTGCTTAATTAACGGGGGATTAGTTTCCCCCTACTGTTTTTACCTTGGCCTGACCTTGAAATAGAGTCGGAAGAGTGGACTCCGTCCTGCAATGTACTGAAGTAATGCTAATAAGCGTTTCGTGTATAGCACTTCACGGACTTACGACGTTTAATAACAGATAATATATTCGAAGATTAATAATAATCTTTATAATTTAAATTTAAACCTATGCCAGTAGCTAAAAAAGTGGCGGTTGTAGCAGCAGTAGCAGCTCCCGCAGTAGTATCAACTACAAAAAACTCGTTAACGACTAAACGCTTCGTTATTCGTAAGTCATTAATAGGCACTAACACGGTCATTAGTTTTACTAATGTTAAAAACGAGTTAAAAACCTACGACCACGACTTAGTATATAACGCCTTTAAGTCAAGATTCGACCTTATGCCTTGCTTCGACAAGTACGGTAGTTATACTAACAGTAATAATTTACCCGCTTTTGTACGAGCGTTACCTGAATTAGTATAAATAGTCAATTAAGTCGCCTTCGGGCGGCTTTTTTTATTTTTTTTATCCATTTTTCACGCTCATTGGCACTACAAAAACTGTGACAATAGCCCCTTACTATATTTACTTAATAGGCTAATGTCACACTGCGTAATAATTGTCTGCTTGGTGTTCCATTACCATCACTTTTAGTGACTTTTGCTATACACTTCACGGACTTTGTCAACAATTAGTGAGATAATATATGTGAATTTAATAATTAACCAATGTAAATTTGGTAAAAAGCGTTATAAGATGCAGAGAGAGACTGTAATATACCAGTAATACCTTTTTATCTAATAAACATTTTAACACCTTAAACTATGCAGAATTTTAATGAGTTGGCAGAAATAGTATCGACCATCGAAGGTCTAAAAGAATTTAATATGGAACCTGGTTACTGGAGAACAGATGACGGTAACGAAGTCGGAGTTCATCTACTAATTATACATCATGAGTTCGAGTCATTTAACGATGCTCTGTACTTAGATCTTATGGAGTTATTTCCAGATAATAATGATGAGTACGATGATGAAGAAGGTTGTTACGTGAGTACGTTTATAGTAAATCAGTAATATCCATACGGACTTATAAATACAACAGTAAGATAATATATTTGAAATTAATAATTAACCGTTTAACCTTTTAAACCCTAAATCCTATGTGTACATTAGTAAATTCTTTCAAGCGTAGAAACGCTACAATTTGGCTTAACAAAGTTGAATACACTGGTTTTTTAATTGGTAACCTACCAAACAGGTTTGCCTTCATCTACAACGAAGATAAAGAGCAAGACGGTATAACCTCTTGGTTTAACCACAAAGGTTGGACTTTCATTAGAAAAGATGACTTAAAAACTGGTTGGTAATATGAGCAATAGTTTTAATAGTGATGCTATCGATGGTTTCAAAGCTTTCGTCAAGTGCGGCGGAAGCAGAGACCAGGTAGTTCGAGAGATCGCCGAGTATATATACACTCAATGCACTTGGGATAGTAATTGGCAAAGATCAGAGTTGTTAGAAGAAATAATTAACTTAGTTTATAATTAATAGTATGGAATTAGAAGCAAGATTAGCACACGAGTATATAAATCAATTAAGAAAAAATAGAGTGGACGAGCATAGGCGTCTACACTCAGCAGAGGGTCCATGTAGCGGACTTACTTATTCTGAATGGAAACTACCGATAAGGCAGAAGTCGACGTTTAGTAAGGGTAAGAAGTTCGCTAGTACCCGACTGTGGAGTTATAAGTCTGTACCAACAGAGCAAGGATTTAAATCATTAACTATTAAAACTAAATAATCATGGGAAATTTAAGATTGGCACAAGTGCCTAAAGAACATCACATCGCACTATTTACTAATCTAGTGGAAAAAAGAGGTGTAGAATGCGCAAGACAATTAGTAAAGGAAAACGCTTTATTATCAGCGTCATTTCCTTGGTGCTTCAGTAATGAAGGTCATAACTTCTGGCAAGCAATTGAAAACGGTGAGAATCCAACTGCTAATCCTAAGCAAGGTATGACAGACCAAGTACAATCATTAGCGGCAGAGGCAGAAGCAAGAGGTTTTGCTGTCGGAGTCAATACTAAGTTTGGTTTAATACGCGAGTTTAATAGTAATGGCAAAGTATTCGAGCATGAATTATGTGACGATGGTTCTTTCTTTTACTACAATATCAGAGTACTTAGTGCTAAAGGTAAATGGTGCAAACCTGGTAAAAAAGAAAAACCAAGCAAAATACCAGACGCTTCTGCTATACACGCTTTGTTAGATGAAATATTTAGCATCAGAAAAAACTAGCCACGCTCGCGAGTGGATCGTAAAACACGGTCAAGCCTCTTTCCTTAGTGGAAATGTAACCGTTCTCATCGTATAGGAGATAGAAGTATGAGTTAACCTTTGCAAATACTTCGACGTCGTTTCAACTACTTTAAAAGGTTTTATAGTCAGGTGGCGGAATGGTAGACGCAATCCGTGTAGTGGGTTAAAGTTACAGGTTCGAATCCTGTCCTGACTACTAAGGTTAAACATTGAATACCTTTGTAAATTATGCTGAATCAAGCTCCATAATAGTTTACATAAAGATACTATCAGTAATGGTAGATGTGTTGTTCCCTTGAGAAAGGAATGCGAATTAAGACGAGAGTGAAACTTATGTCACTACAATACAAATGAGTTCTCAGCAAGTAGTTAATTAGGTGTGAATTCAGTAATCCTCCCAGTTACACATCGAAAGGAGGTAATTAACTACGTGACCCTACTCTTATTAAGCGACCAGACCTGCCTGTAAATCTGGTGTGGGGTGTTAACAGGTAATAAGAAAGAGGGTGCTAAAATTTTAAATATATTACTATGAGATTATTTGATGTAGAAATAATAGAAACGTATGCTAAAACTGTAACAGTTAAAGCAGAAGACGAAGTAGACGCTAGAAACATAGTTGATGAAATGTATCGAGGCGAAGAAATAGTATTGTATCCTAGTGATTTTATAGAAGTAACCTTTAATTCAGTAGATTATGATTGATACTTGGAGTTACCCACCAGATGACATGGAAGACGAATGCGACTTCTGTGGTGAACCATGCAATGGTCACTTTTGTTCAGATTCTTGTAAAAGAGAACATGCAGCGGATAATTAATTTATCTACACGGACTTTATAATAATATAGTCAGATAATATATGTGAAACAAAAAACAAATAGATATGCAAGCTAAAATCAAAGTAAAAAACGGATACTGGACTTATAACGGTAAATCATTAGTTAATTGTACATTTCCAGAAAGACAGATAGTATCTCAATTTATTAAAAACTCTATATTCAGTTTTGAAATAGATAAACAAATGGATGTTAGAGAGACTAATGAATTAGCAGAACATAATTATAACTTCGAGTTTGTTAGACCTTAAATATATCGCTATGTATTGTAAATGTGGAAATAAATTACATCCAGTCAGATTAGAACTAGGATATAAAAATTGTGTTGGTTGTTCTACCGTTAAAACGTATAGTTATATACCTATTATAGAGCATAAAACAGGTAATACAATACAAATCGTAAGTCAAGAGTTAAGTGCTGCTGTTCACAAATCTTGGCGTAGAAAATAGTTTGCTATACACGCTGGCATAGC
>Ga0114975_10000531_pt1 | contig 28834 bp, 21 predicted proteins | sample S_130626_EF_Meta_FD_87031 | JGI IMG/M metagenome (GOLD analysis project Ga0114975, IMG submission 87031) | Freshwater microbial communities from Lake Simoncouche, Canada to study carbon cycling - S_130626_EF_MetaG | ecosystem: Environmental > Aquatic > Freshwater > Lake | place: Lake...
CTAGCGCAGGGGTCCCACCTCTTCCCATCCCGAACAGAGAAGTTAAGCCCTGCAGCGCCGATGGTACTGGGGTTACACCCGGGAGAGTAGGTCGCCGCCACATTATTTAAGCCCTTCGATTCAATTCGAAGGGCTTTTTTTTTAAATAAGAATTACGAGATACGAAGTACGGGATCTAGACTAATGTCGAATGTCTAACCCCGAATGAAGAATGAAGAAGTGGAAATTCGTGAACCATACGAATCTCGTAGCACAACGCAGTGAGTCTCGCCTGCCTGCCGCAGGCAGGTTTCTTGGTTCTCGGCTCCATCTGAGGATACTTCGTACTTTGTACTTGGTACAATGAAGTCTTGCTACTTGATACTAACTACTTGCCCGCCGCGGCGGGTAATGTCGAACGCCGAACGCCGATTGGAGAATGAAGAAGTGGAAATTCGTGAACTATACGAATCTCGTAGCACAACGCATTGAGTCTCGTTTCTTGCCTCTCGTTTCTTGCCTGCCTACCGCAGGCAGGCCTCTGAGTCTACTTCGTACCTCGTACTTGGTACATTGTACTTCGTACCTTGTACTTGGTACTTTGTACTTTGTACAAAGTCTAGGTACTTGATACTGATTACTTGATACCAAAAAAAAAGCTACTTATTCGTAGCCTTTGTTCTTTTTCTCTCTTTTTTCTTCCTTTTTCTCCTTTGGAGTTTTGGTTGGCGCCTTCTTTGTCGCTTTCTGGGTATTCATTCCTTTAGCCATTTTCGTGTCGGTTTTGTGGGGATAATGGGAAAACTATTACCTAATCTAAGAAAATTCTTGCAAGAACCAAATTGGGAACTTTAGCAAAAGATAGCCTTTAAACTTCCCTAATGGCACTGATTTGCACTTCTCCTGATATAAAATCTTCACTTCAGCAAAATCTCCCTATATCCTGCATGTATTTTTTGAACTTAATTTTCACTCAAAACGATGAGGTAATCTTTATCAGTAAACAAAACCTCCTCGCTTTTTTTAGGATTAATAACAATTCCGAAATTGTCAGCTGAACTTTCCTTGAATTCTATTTTCCTATATCCAATCGCTGTTTCATTTCTTTGAGCCGCAACTTCAAGTAAGGTGTAAAAATTCATTTTTTCCCCTGTTTTAATGTAGTCTTCAATAGGTTTCAAATAGATTTCTGACCCTTCTGAATTAAATAAATTATCAAAAACAAGTTTTAACTCTTTGTTTTCAGAAAGTTGTGAAAGCATCAAACTGATAATATTATCGCCAATTATGAAATCATCGGCTTTGGTCACCAACCCAATTTCTCTGTTTCGTAAATCCCGCATTTCTGAAACGATGCTTAAGTCTTTGTTATACGTAGCACCTATATTTCGCAAATGAAGCAAGCAAATCAAGGTTTGAGCATCGCTTTCCTGTATGTCAATGTTGTTATTGCTCAAAAGAATGATATGGTCGAAATTTTCAGGATGAATTTCATCTAAAACTTTGCGGCGTGTAATTTTTCCTACTTGACTCTTTAAAGTTTGGTTTTTTACTGCAATACCCGACAAATCAATTTCCTCTTCACATAGAATGTGTACACTTGATTTTGCGGAAACATAATTGTCTAATTCGTTAATGATGGTGCTAGCATTTTTGTTCCATCCCAAAATAAGTGTTTTCTCTATTTTCTTCTCTGAGAATTTAAAATCATTAAACAAGTGAGATTTCAGCTCTACCTGATTTTGTCCATCTGCCACTATCGTATCATCATCCTCCGAAATGGCGATGAGTTGATCACCTTTTTGGTAAACCGTATCCATGGGTGGATTAATTAATGCCTTACGTTGGGATAAAAATCCTAAGATGGATGAGGTGTCGTATTTGCCTAAAATTTCTTTGTAGGTTTTGCCTTGTAGATCTTCTTGCTCTTGAAAATAGATTTCATCTCCCTCAAACTGAATCAAGTTTGAATAAATGACACTTAATCCTGATTGTCTACATGTTTGTGCAGTGATTCTTGCAATTAAATCTGAAGTAAACACAAAAACAGCTTCTCCATTTCCAACTACTTCCGCGGTCTCTAAATTTTCTTCCTCTTTGATTTCTGCAACGATGTTATAGGCATCTTTTCTCCTGTTTTTACCATTAGTAAATGACATGACTGACTTGATGACATATGTATCCGCATTTTCTCTTTCGGGACTTAAAATGATAATGGAGCGAGCCTGATTGGGGTTTACTACTTCTATATCGCTTGAGATGAGGGGATTTCCACTCCTCACAATGATTTTTGTGGTTTTAAGATCTTCTATTTTGGCCTTAATCTCATCCTCCATTTCTACCTTATCGTTCTCTGCAAAGATCACAATTGCACGATTTTTATAATTCGTATTTGCCTCAATGAGTTGTTGAATAATTGAAAAGATTTTTTCCGACCATCCTAAAATCAAGGTGTGGTCTGATTCAAGAACCTTGGATTTTCCTTTTTTGAGCTCTCCTAATTTTTCATCAATGCCAGAGGAAATGATACCAATCAATACAGAGATAATAAAAATTCCAAGTAAAGTGGCACTAAATCGGACTACTCTATAGTTCCAGCCTTGATCCCCTCCCATGGTTCCTGAATCTAGGGTTGCCATTAGGCTTTGCCATACTCCTTCAATAAACCCAAGAGAAGACTCCGCTTCGGGGTCGTCCTTGATGCCGAAAACAAGTATTATAACTCCTAAGAATAAAATGGAAGCGAGGGAAATCAATCCTAGCCATTTAATAACACCCACTGGGCCTGAAGAAATAGTGTTTTCAAAATAATACTGGAACCTGTCTTTGTACGAATACTTCATGCGTTTTATAATTGCCTTTTGGTGATTTTTTAAGTAGAAAAAGCATGTTTTACCCCTTTGAAGGAACTTCTTTTTCCTAGGAATTCTTTTTTTGTTCTCTATTTTTCAAACATACATTATTTTTAAAATAATTAAAAATCAAATTCATGTATATGAAAAAAACAGCTTTCTAAGACCCTTTATAGTACCGCACATACGCGATCCATTTTCCATCTGGAGACCAGCTATGCACATTAATCGTGCCTTGTCCTCCATAAAAAGTGGTTGTAAGATCTACGCTTTTCTTATCGCTCAGGCGCATGATTCTTAATTTGACATCTTTTCCAAATGGATGAGATCCTTTCTGGTCTTCCAAATAGGAAATGTAAACTAGACTTTGATTGTCTGGAGAAGGGTGAGGAAACCAATTATCCAATTCATCAAACGTAAGCTGTTCCTGTTCGTTACCATCAGCTTTCATCCGGAAAAGATGCATGTATCCGGTTCGGTTGGAATTAAAATAGATCCACTTTCCATCGTAGGAATATTCAGGTCCATCGTCAAGACCTGGTGCATTGGTAAGACGAATCTCTTCCCCTCCAGCTGTTGGAATTGCATAGATGTCCCATTCTTCCCCTCTTTCGGCGCAATAGGCCAATAACTTCCCGTCAGGACTGATTCCGTGCCAGTAACTTGGATAAGCTGGAGTGATTAATTTCGGCTGCCCTCCCTCCATCGGGAGCGTGTAGATTCTGGACCCTAACCCTTTGTCATTTTTACTGAAAACGAGTGTTTTCCCATCAAAGCTGATCCCATGGTCATTGTTGGCAGATGAAACAATGCCTTCATGAATAATCCCTGATTTCTCACCGGTTAAACTGATTTTTTCTAACAATCCACCTGCATTGATCAGTAAAAAAGCGCCTTCTCTAGACCAATTGGGAGCCTCAAAATGTCTATTCTCTCGTAGAATGATTTTTTCTTCTCCTGATAAGACGTTTAAAATCACGAGTTCACTCGTTATGTTTTCTTGAACTTGGGAAAACCCTGCTGTCCCTAGTAGGGTTGACAAGCAGATTAGTATAATTTTTTTCATGTCTATCTTTACTTAATTGATTTACATCAAGTTAGCGTAAGTTTTCTGTGTTAATTGACCACCTCTATACAGAAAGTGTGCTTTGGTGTAAATTTTCCAATCTCCCAGAAAAGCTGTTCATGTAAGCGCATCGTTTCCACAAACCATGCTTTGTTTTCCTCCGCCACCGCAATAAGCAATCCCCCGCTGGTTTGAGGATCACATAGCGGAACCAACTCCATTCCTTTTACTCCGCTAACCTTAGCTGAATAGGCATTCCAATTGCGGTAGGTATTGTCTGGAAAAATAAACTGTTGGATGTAGTCCTGAACGCCTTCAATTAGCGGAAGGGCCTTGAAATCTAGTTGCAGGGAGAGATTAGCTCCCTCAGCCATCTCTAACGCATGCCCCAACAATCCAAATCCAGTCACATCCGTGAGGGCGTGTACTTCCTCGTGGTTGCCCAACACTTCCCCAATCTTGTTGAGCTGGCAAGTCACCTCTACTAAGTGTTGGTAATCCTTTGGATTTATTTTTTGACGCTTCAGTGCCGTAGCCAAGACACCGATACCCAAAGGCTTGGTCAAAAAAAGTAGGTCGCCTTCCTTACTCCCTGAGTTTTTCTTAATTTTTCTTGGATGGATAATTCCATTGACGGAAAGCCCAAAAATAGGATCCTTGGCAGCAATGGAATGTCCACCTGCCAACTCAATCCCTGCATGACTGCATGCCAATTTGGCCCCTTCCAGGACCTTGGCAGCCAATTCAGGTGCGAGTTTTTCTACCGGCCAACTTAATATTGCATTGGCGAATAGTGGTTTGCCTCCCATCGCATAGACGTCTGAGATGGCGTTGGTGGCAGCGATCCGTCCGAAATCAAAAGCATCATCCACAATGGGGGTAAAAAAATCTACGGTGTTGATCATCGCTAGATCTTCGGATACCTGATAAACCGCTGCATCATCCTTCGAAGAGTTACCTACCAGTAGGTTTGGGTCTTTTTGGGTTAGTGAACCGCTTGCCTGAAGAATTTGATCCAATATGGCGGGAGCAATTTTGCACCCGCAACCTGATCCTTCACTCCAGTCCGTGAGTCGGATGGTCTGTTCCATTTGCTTAGGGTTTGGTTTGTAAAAGTAAGTTGACTTGATCCTCAAGCGCTAGGCCCTCCAAGTTCAAGTGAATGGTTTTTGAAACTTCATGACGGTCTAGGTCATAAGAGTAGGTCTTGTCGTAATACTGCAGTAAAATCGGAATCCAGATTTCAGGTTGATTGGCTTGAATTGCTTCGACCGCTTGTTTGGTTCGATCACCTCCGAGTCGCTTTTGAACTCTTAGCACTGCAGCCGATAATTCCGCCTGATCCAATGCAGCATATTCGCTGGCAATGTGAGTAATACGTTCTTCGTCGGTTTTCTCAATTTCTATGCGTGAACTTTGTGTCATCAGCAGATAAAAATTATCAGGGAGTATAATTCGACCAATTCTCCGACTCTCATTTTCAACCCATAGGGCTTGATCCAGATGGATTTTTCGAAGTTGCTCTGCTAAAAGGTTCTCAAATTGTTCTACCGTAGGCTGTGCAGACTGACCGATAGCACCGAAGGAGGAGCCTTTGTGATTGGCTAAACCCTCCAAATCCACTACCTGTTCCCCTCGTTCTTTCAGCTTTTGAAGCAATACTGTTTTGGCAGCACCAGTTTTTCCTCCCAATACAAGGAGTGGATAAGGCTTCCGTACTGATTCAAAGGTAAAACTTCGGTAGGTTTTGTAGCCTCCAGTCAATCGATAAACCTCAAATCCCACCTGAGTCAAGAGCCAGGAAAGAATCTGACTCCGCATCCCACCGCGCCAGCAGTAAAGTATTAATTTTTTCGTTGGGAACTTGCGAAGAGCTTCGCGTTGGATCAAGTGAAATCGGGGACCCACTAATTCAAATCCCTTTAGCGTTGCTTTTTCAGGGCCTGCCTGCTTGTATAAGGTGCCTACTTGAATTCGTTCGGCATTGTTAAGGATGGGCATATTGATTGCCCCAGGAATATGGCTTTGCTCAAACTCCCCCTCACTACGGGCATCTACCAGAGGTAGTTGATCGCGTAGCGTCCAAAAATTTTCTAAGGTGAGGGTGACTTCAGCCATGGAGATGTATAAGATAAAAAAAGCCGCAAAGATTACTTTACGGCTTTAGCTTTGGATTGCAAGAGTTACAGCTGTGCATCCAGTTTTTGTGCCAAAACAGCCTTAGGAACAGCTCCTACTTGCTTATCGACGATTTCGCCTCCTTTAAAAAATAGGAGAGTAGGAATGGATCGAATGCCAAAAGCCTGTGCAACAGAAGGATTGGCATCTACATCCACCTTTCCAATCACTGCTTTTCCTTCGTAATCTGATGCCAACTCTTCTACTACTGGTCCAATCATTTTGCATGGGCCGCACCATTCTGCCCAAAAGTCAACAAGGATGGGTTGGCTTCCGGAGATGATTTCTTCAAAGTTTGCGTCGGTAATTTCAATTGCTTTTGCCATGGGATGCTTTCAGGTAAGGTTCTTTTTTTCAAATATATCAGCAAAATGCAATTGAATTCGAATAAGTTCCTTTCAAATTTAATTAATTGCTTTTGCGGCTATTTTTTTTGAGTTATCGATCCATGATTTTGTAGGCTACTTCTGGGAGCAGCTTTAATTCTTTGATTAACTCAGCACTGGGATCAACCTTGATTTTCTTTGAAAAAAGCTCAAGGCTGATGTTCTCTTGCTGGTCCATGACCTCAATATACAATTTTGCATCCCCTTTGTATTTTGCGGTAATGCTTTCTAGTTTCTCCATGAGGTCAAGCGTCAAATCATCTAAATTGATATTGACTTTAAGTCCTTTAATCATGCGGCCTCGAACCTCACTGAGTAGGGAGATTGAATTGATTTTAAACTCCAATTCATTATCATTGCCCCATTTCTTTTGGACTACACCTCCGTTGATAAACAAAAACCAGCCTGTCATGAAGTACTGCTTAAACTTTACGTAATCCTCTCCAAAAAGGAAAAAGGTAAAGGTGCCATGGTAATCTTCCATCGTAAGCGTACCGAAAGGCTTGCCGTTTTTGGTGGTTCGGTGGGCAAAGCTTGCTACAGATCCCGCCAGACGCAACTCATTTTTTCCTTTTAAAGCATCCAGGTCGTTGAGTGCAGTCAAGGTAGCATTGGTAAAGGAGTCGATCTCCAGCTTGTACTGATCCAAGGGATGCCCCGAGATAAATAGGCCCACTACTTCCTTCTCAATGTTGAGCTGCTGAATTTGAGAAAATGGCTCCATTGGGGCCACGGATGGCAATGGAACTTCTGCATTCCCGCTGCTTCCGCCAAAGAGGCTAACCTGGGCACTGTCTTCTTCTTGTTGTATTTTCTGTGCGTAGCGGCTTGCCTTTTCAATCAGGCTCACTTCTCCATCGGGAGCCTCCAAGTACTGCCTACGGTGATGCTCTTTGAAGCAATCAAAACTTCCTGCCATGGCCAAGGCCTCCATGGACCTTTTGTTGAGGGTACGGGTGTTGACACGCTTAGCAAACTCAAAGATATTCTTGTAAGGGCCTTTGCTGATCCGCTCCTTGATGATTTCTTCTACCGCAGCTGTTCCAGCGCCTTTGATGGCAGCCATCCCAAATCGGATTTCTCCTTGGACATTTACCGTAAACCCACTTTTGGATTCATTGACATCTGGTCCTAAAACTTGTAGCCCCATCCGTTTGCATTCTTCCATAAAGAAGGTTACCTGGGTGATGTCATTCATGTTGTTGCTCAACACGGAAGCCATGTATTCCGCGGGATAGTGAGCCTTGAGGTAGGCAGTTTGGTAAGCAATCCAAGCGTAGCAGGTCGAGTGCGATTTGTTGAAGGCATAGGATGCAAAAGCCTCCCAGTCGGTCCATATTTTCTCCAGCTTCTTGGCGTCATGGCCTTTGGCCGCAGCCTGCTCCACAAATTTGGGTTTCATTTTGTCCAATACATCTTTCTGCTTTTTTCCCATCGCCTTTCGAAGCACATCGGCCTCTCCTTTGGTAAAACCAGCAATTTTTTGGGATAGCAGCATGACTTGCTCCTGGTAGACGGTGATTCCGTAGGTTTCCTCCAGGTACTCCTTCATGTCCTCTAAATCATAGGAAATAGGCTCTGTGCCATGCTTTCGCTTGATAAAGGAGGGAATGTAGGCCAAAGGCCCTGGTCGATAGAGGGCGTTCATGGCAATGAGGTCGGCAAAAACCGTCGGTTTCAATTCTCGCATGTACTTCTGCATCCCCGGACTTTCGTATTGGAAGATGCCGACAGTTTCTCCTCGTTGAAAAAGCTCGTAGGTCTTTGCGTCATCTATGGGGAAAACATCTGCATCCAGCTGAATGTCGTGTCTTTCTTTGATGATTTTAATGGCATCCTTGATGAGGGTAAGCGTCTTCAAACCAAGGAAGTCCATTTTCAACAAGCCTGCAGATTCCACCACGGCATTGTCAAATTGGGTACACACCATGTCCGAATCCTTGGCCAAGGCCACAGGAACGAAGTTGGTGATGTCGGAGGGTGTAATGATCACCCCGCAAGCATGGATTCCTAGGTTACGAACAGATCCTTCTAGAACTGTGGCTTGGTTGATGGTTTTTGCGGAATCGTCTAGTCCTTGAGCTATTTTTATAAGCTCCTCCGCCTTTTGAAGCAGTTCTCCTTGTCCCTTCAATTTATCCAATAGGGCAGGCCTATTTTTGGCAAGTTCAAACAAGGTTTTGAGCTTGATGTCAGGAACCAAATTGGCCAGCCTACCAGCCTCTGCTAGTGGTAAGTTCAATACACGTGCAGTATCTCGAATAGCAGACTTGGCTGCCATTGTGCCATAGGTGATGATCTGCGCCACTTGATTGGTTCCGTACTTGTTGATCACGTAATCAATGACCGCTTGGCGACCTTCATCATCAAAGTCAATGTCAATATCGGGTAGAGATACGCGGTCTGGATTTAGAAATCTCTCAAAAAGGAGGTTGTAGGCAATCGGATCCACGTTGGTGATGGCCACGCAATAGGCGACGGCCGATCCGGCTGCTGATCCTCGTCCAGGGCCTACAGAGACGCCCATGTCGCGTGCTGCTCGCGTGAAATCCTGGACAATTAAGAAGTAGCCGGGATACCCTGTGTTTTCAATGGTTTGCAGCTCAAAATCCAATCTTTCCTGAATTTCAGGACTGAGCTCTGGGTACCGTTTCTTGGCTCCCTCGTAGGTGAGGTAGCGGAGATAGGCGTTTTCTCCCCGCTTGCCACCATCTGCGGCGTCTTCGGGATGTTTAAATTCTTCAGGGATGTCAAACTTGGGCAACAAAACCTCTCGAGCCAGTTTGTAGGCCTCGCATTTTTCTACGATTTCTTGTGTGCAGTGGATCGCCTCCGGCAAATCCGCAAACAGCTGCTTCATCTCCTCGGGGCTTTTGAGGTAGAATTCATCGTTGGGAAAGCCAAACCTAAATTCGCGGCCTCGCTTGCCTACGTACTTTTTCGGCTTCTCTAGGAGCTCCCCATCTTTGACACAAAGTAAGATGTCGTGTGCCTTGGCGTCCCCTTTTTCGTTGTAATAGGAGTTGTTGGAGGCAAAATACTTTACTCCGTATTTGCGTGCCCAATCGAGGAGTACCTCGTTGACTTTTTCCTCTTCAGGGACCCCATGCCGGTTGAGTTCCACGTAAAAATCATCCCCAAACTGCTCTTTCCACCAGACAAAGGCTTCCTCTGCTTGCGTTTCTCCTACATTGAGGATGAGGTAGGGGATCTCTGCCCAGATGCCTCCGGTGCTGGCAATTAAGTCTCCCTTGTACTGGGCAAGTAGCTCCTTGTCGATTCGGGGCACGTAATAAAAACCTTCCGTATTTGCATAGGAGGCAAGCTTTGCAAGATTGTGGTATCCTGCTTTATTTTTTGCCAGTAGGACGGTTTGGTAGCCATCGTCCTTGGCCGCTTTATTTTTTCGGTCTCTGCATAGGTTAAACTCGCATCCAAGGATGGGTTTAATTTCCTTAGACATCGCTTCCTTCACGAAGTGAAATGCTCCCATCATGTTGCCGTGATCGGTCATTGCGAGTGCGCTCATGCCTAGCGCTTTTGCCTTGGCTACAAGGGTTGGGATTTCGGAGGTTGCCTGCAATACGGAAAATTGGGTGTGCACATGCAGGTGCGTGAAGGGGCTGTCGTTTGTTTCGATTACTCCGCCGGGAGTTGATTTTTTAGCTCCACCCGCTAGTGCTGCTTGGACTTCTTGGTTGCGCTGCGCAAAATTGGCTTCAGTGAGTATAGGGGCCTCGTACAGCACCTCCTCGGAGGAGATGCCGGGGGCTGTGGCTTGGATTTTTTGTGTGATCAACCCAAAAAAGCAGCGGGCAGTAGCGGCCACATCGTATGCAGCGTCGTGGGCATCCCCAAATCCTTCGCCAAAAAGTTTTTGGTGCAACTCGGTCAGGGTAGGCCATTTGAACTTGCCTCCTTTTCCGCCAGGGAGCGCACAGAATTGGGTGGAAATGTCCTTGGTGTCGAGTTCTGCCATCCCCTCAAAGGGCATGACGAGTGCGCCACGAAGGTATTCAGAACCTACTACATGGATGTCAAACCCAATATTATGTCCTACGAGGTACTTGGATTGAATTACATCCTCGCGAAAGATTTGTAGGATTTCTTTGAGGTCGTATCCTTCTTCCAAGGCACGCTTGGTAGAGATGCCATGTACTTTTTCCGCATTGAAGGGTATCGTAAAACCCTCGGGGCGGATGATGTAGTTTTTGTTTGAGAGCAAGCGGCCCCGGTCATCGTGCAATTGCCAAGCGAGTTGTACCAGCCTTGGCCAATTGTCAAGGTCAGACATGGGCGCATTGTACGACCTGGGTAAGCCAGTAGTCTCCGTATCAAAAATTAAGTACATAGGGGAATGGGAAATAAAGACTCAAAATAGGGCTTAAAATGGGAAGCAAAAAATGGAGTGACGAGAATTGTCGGAGATGAAAACAAAAGCCTTGGCTTTTAAATTCTTACAAAAGATCAAAACGCACTTTAATCTACAAAGATTCATTTTTTAGGAGGAATAGGGCTCCGGACCTAGTAGGAAATTTCAAACTAGAATCCGGGAAAATCCCTCCAAGAGATCACTTGCCCAGCAGTCCTTTTTTGGTTAAGATCTCCTGCATAAATGAGTCCCTTAGTGCGCAGCGGACTGGTAGCGATCTGCTCAAATTTTGCTAACCCGTTGAAGTTTTCGGTGAGTATGGTCTCGCTCGCCTTGATCTCATAGGCATCCAGGTTTACACCTTGATCCACCAGCAGATCGACTTCATTGCCATGATTGTCTCTCCAAAACCAAGGGCTTTCGTCTCGATAGCGGTGATGCATCTGCTTGTGAAATTCGGCAACCATCATGTTTTCAAACAAGGCTCCTTTTATGGGATGCGTAACGAGCATTTCCCTGGTTTTGATTTTCAGTAAGTAGGCCAAAAGTCCGGTGTCATAGAAATAGAGCTTTGGCGTTTTGACCACCCGCTTGCTGAAATTTTTGTGGTAAGGATACAGCTGAAAGGTAATGTAGCTAGACTCTAGTGCAGAGAGCCAGGATTTTGCCGTAGGCTGACTGATTCCTGCTTCATTGGCTAGGGAACTCATGTTCAAGAGCTGGCCTGCACGAGCAGCACAGAGGCTCAAGAAATTTTTGAACAACCTCAAATCTTTCACCTCTAGCAGTTCTGTCACATCACGATTCACATAAGTCTGCACGTAATTGGAGTAGAATACCGCTGGAGCGATTTTTCGATCGTATAGTGCCGGATAGAAACCGTGAAGCAATTGATCCAAGGGATCCTCTGCGAGCAAATGAGCATCCTTTAGTTCTTGAATGTCTAAGGGTAGCAGCTTGAATAGCGCAACTCTGCCTGCGAGACTTTGCGTGATGCGCTCCATCAAATGAAAATTTTGGGAGCCAGATAATATAAATCCGCCCATCCGCTCAGGCCGACTGTCTACTAAGGTTTGGAGGTAGGAAAATAATGCCGGAGCCTGCTGAACTTCATCGAAAATCATGAAGTCATTGTATTCAGCTAAAAATCCATTGGGATCCCTGAGTGCGAAGTCGCGGGCATCTGGATTTTCCAAACTGACATATCGGTAATCGGGAAAAAGTGTCTTGAGCAAGGTGGTCTTGCCCGATTGCCTTGGTCCGGTCACTGCGAGTATCGGGTATTTGCTTTGGTATTCCCGTATTGCCTTGTAAATGTGTCTGTTAATTACATCCATCGCCCACAAAGTAACGCTTAATTTTGAAATTGTACAAGTTTAACTTTGAAATTGTACGGCTTCAACTTTGAAATTGTACAAGATCAACTTTGAAATTGTACGGGGTTGACTTTGAAATTGTACAGAAATTTCGGTTGATTTTTTAGCTCAAAACACTCAAAAATTTGAATTCAGTGGTTCAATAGGCTACTCTTCAGCGATACGGTCAAGCCCAGTACTAGTAAAAAAGTAGGGGTTTACCGCTTGTCTTCCCAAGGCATGTAGACCACTTTTTTGGTCTGAAAAAATTCCTCTTTGAAGTAGTCTTCCAAGTGGTAGCAAACGTAGGACTTGCCTGTCTCCTCCATTTCCTCGTCCACATCCCCGCCTTTGAGGTAGAAGATGCCATTAGGGTAATCATTAATGTCCTCCTTTTTGATTTTTCCTTTTACCCAAGGGTAAAATTGAATCATGCGCGTGACGGCCCGGCTGACCACAAAATCGTATTTCCGAACCAAGGATTCTGCTCGTGCCTGTTGCGCCTCGACATTGGTGAGCTTCAGTGCTTTGGCAACTTCTTTGACGACGGTAATTTTCTTGCCAATGGAATCAACCAAATGGAAGTGGGTCTCTGGAAATAAGATTGCTAGCGGGATGCCTGGAAATCCTCCGCCCGTACCGATATCCAAAACCTTGGTTCCAGGTTGGAATTGCATCACCTTGGCGATACCCAAAGAATGGAGCACATGGTGGATGTAAAATTGGTCCATGTCCTTGCGGCTAATCACATTGATTTTGGCATTCCAGTCCTGATAGACTGCCTCCAATTGCTCGAATTGCTGGAGCTGCTTGGCGGTAAGATCAGGAAAGTAGGAGGCAATCAGGGTGCTAGTGGAGCTCATCAAATTTGATTTTCTTTTCCAGAAGCAATTTCATAGAGCAATTCCCGTGAACGGTGCAATTGTGCTTTAACGGTTCCCAGTGGCTTATCGAGTTCTTGGGCGATTTCCTCGTAAGAGAGCTCGTCAAAATAACGTAACTGTACGAGCTTTCGGTATTTTGCTGGGAGCTTGTCCACAAATAAGCGGACCATTTCGATGCGCTGAGTCTTGATGAACTCGTCTTGTGGGTTGTCGTCTTTATCGGCCACATCCATGGTCACGGCATTGCCGTTGTCATCAGAAAAAGAATTGTTTAAGCTCATGGTTTTGAGCTTTTTCTTCCGAATAAAGTCGATGGTATTGTTGGTTGCGATGCGAAAAAGCCAAGTTGAAAAGGTGTATTCTTTTTTGAATCGCTCCAGATTTCGGAAGGCCTTTGCAAAGGCTTCCATGGTCAGATCATCTGCATCATCTGCATCTCGGATCATCTTCAAAATCATAAAATAGACCGCTTTCTTGTAGCGTTTCATCAAGGTGGCATAGGCTGACTGATCCTTCCCCTGAACGGCTCTGTCAATTAGATCAAAATCCTCAAGGGCCTTGGATGAAAATTCGCGTTCGTTGCTGTTCATTTGATGCTTTTTGCCTGGTAGGAGATAGATCCTAAAACCCAAAAGTATGCCAAGTACAACAAATCATTCAGCAATACATTCATTTTTGGAAAATTGTGCTGCAATTTTTTTGAAGCTGCTCTGAAAATTAGAATTAGTAAAATTGATCTGAAGCCCACCATTCCTAGAACGACTGAAAAATCTTCCCATTGTGATCCGATGCCGAAAAACATCAGTAAACCAATGCCTCCAATCCAATACAAGGAATGGGAAATGCCATACAAACTTACTTTGCTCTTGTCTCCTACGCGGAAAAACCGTTGGGCCTTCAATTGACTTTTCTCGTGTTTTAAATATTCTTTCCAAGTTTCTTTGGGAGCAGATTGTGTAATTGCCTCTGAATCAATTACCACCTCGGCATTTGACCCTGTAGCGTGGATATTTACAAATAGCGAATCATCTCCCTCTTCAACATTCCAGTATCCCCTAAACCCTTTAGCCGCTAAGAAAAAGCTTTTTCGGTAACAAAGGTTTTTACCTGTTCCCATAAAGGGTGATTTCCAAAGGCCGAAGGAAAGGTAGAAGAGTGACTTTAAGATTAGTTCAAACTGGACCCATTTGTTGAGCATGCTCGGATTTTGGCTGTAGCTTGAGAATCCAAGAGCGAAAGTTTTTCCTTCTTCACGCACAGGGGCAGTCATTTTCCGTATCCACTGATCTGAATTAGGCAAACAGTCCGCATCTGTCAGTAGGATGACGTCGTTTTTGGCAACTTTTATACCAAGTGTGAGTGCAAATTTTTTGGCAGTACAATGTTTGGGGGTGTACTTGACGGTGACTGATCGAAGTTTTGGATAGCGAATCATGAGGTCTTCCAAAAGCCTCTTCGTTCGATCTGTGCTCTGATCGTTGACAATCATCACATCAAATTTGGGGTAATCCTGTTCAAAAAGCTTGGGAATCAATACTTTGAGGTGCTGAAATTTATTTTTTGCCGTTACCACTATTGTCACCCCTTCTTCTAGGTCTTGGTTTTTAGACTTCTTTGCGTTACTGCCATAAAAGGCGGTTCGGGAAAACACGAGTAAAAGGTACCCTCCTTGAATAAGTATTCCGAAACCGAAGAAAAACCACAATAAAAACAGGCCCATAGGTCAATTTTGCTGGGCAAATATAAAATCAATTTCAGCAAGTCATTTAAGAATAAGTGGATATTTTTGCACAAGTCAGTCTATCCAATCGAGTCTTGCATTTTTGCTCCTTTTTGCGTTCCAATGAAGTTTGTCCTAGAAAAAAAAGACACCCAAACTCAAGCCCGTGCGGGCACCCTTACCACAGACCATGGCACAATCCAAACGCCTATTTTTATGCCTGTGGGAACAGCCGGAACGGTAAAGGCAGTACACCAACGGGAATTAAAGACAGACATTCAAGCACAAATCATTCTAGGCAATACCTATCACCTCTACCTGAGACCAGGATTGGATACCCTAGAGAAAGCGGGTGGACTCCACCAGTTTATAGGATGGGATAGGCCCATGTTGACCGATTCAGGGGGATATCAGGTATTTTCCCTTGCAGGCACACGGAAAATCAAAGAGGAAGGGGTAACCTTTAAATCCCATATCGATGGGTCCAAGCACTTTTTTGCCCCTGAAAATGTGATGGATATTCAACGCAGTATCGGGGCAGACATCATCATGGCCTTCGATGAGTGCACGCCCTATCCTTGCGATTATGCCTATGCTCGGCAATCGATGGACATGACCCACCGCTGGCTACTTCGCTGTCAAGACCGCTTTGATGCGACGGAAGGAAAGTATGGATATAGCCAAAGCCTTTTCCCAATTGTTCAAGGATCGGTATACAAAGATCTTCGCGTTCAAAGCGCAGAGTTTATTGCCAAACAGGGTAGAGAGGGCAATGCCATTGGAGGGCTTTCTGTAGGTGAGCCTGCCGAGATGATGTACGAAATGACTGCCTTGGTAACCGATATTTTGCCTGTGGAAAAGCCTCGTTACTTGATGGGAGTGGGTACCCCGGCCAATATTCTAGAATGCATCGCCCTCGGTGTGGACATGTTTGATTGTGTCATGCCCACTCGAAATGCCCGCAACGGCATGCTGTTCACCTCAGAAGGCATTATCAATATCCGGAACGAAAAGTGGAAGGATGACTTTAGTCCCATAGACCCCGCGATTGGCAATGAAGTGAGCAGCACCTATACCAAGGCCTACTTGCGGCACCTTACCGTCTCCAAAGAAATTTTGGCTGCACAGATCGCAAGCATTCACAACCTATCTTTTTACCTCTGGCTAGTAGGACAAGCAAGGGAACACATTCAGGCTGGAGATTTTGGCAGCTGGAAAACGGCCATGGTCCAAAAAGTAAGTACGCGATTGTAACATGAAAATTCTCGACAAACTCATCATCAAAGAATTTTTGAAGACCTACTTTTTTGTAGTGGTCTTGCTTATTCTGGTGGTTTTGGTCCTGGATTTTACTGAAAAAAACGATACCTATATCCGTAATCAGGTGCCAACAAAAGACATCTTGTCTTATATGGGTAACTATGGCTTGTACCTCAATAACCTGCTGACTCCGATAACGGTCTTTATTTCGGTGATTTTCATCACCTCCAAGATGGCGGGCAGAACAGAGATTGTGGCCATCCTGAGTTCAGGGATTAGTTTTATTCGATTACTTCGACCCTTTCTTTTTGCAGCAGCCCTCATTGGAGCCACGAGTTTTCTATTGAATGGATGGATCCTACCCCGAGCCACTGCGGGCGTAGCAAAATTTCGAATGCAATACCTTGAAAAAGGAGAGGCCTCCACAGATCCCAATATTCACATTAAAGTTGGTCCAGATGCCTATGCCTACATCAGTCGATTTTACAAGACCAGCAATACGGGCTACAACTTTACCTTAGAAGAAATTCGTGAGGGAAAACTAATTTCCAAGCTCTCTTCAGACTTAATCCAATGGGATACTGCCAAAAATGTATGGCGATTAGAAAACTGGAGGCTACGAATCCTCAAGGAGCGGGGAGAAGATTATTCTACGGGCAATTTCATGGATACCGTGCTCTCCATTTCTCCTGCTGACTTTGATTTGCCTGAAAATCACCACGAAACGCTCATGCTCCCAGAATTGAGCACCCAAATACGCCTTTTGGAGGATCGTGGAGCGGATAACGTGAGTTACTACCGCATTGAACGCATCGTGAGATACATGACTCCTTTTGCCTCCATCATCCTTACCTTTATTGGCGTGATCATGTCGGCACGCAAAACCAGAGGTGGCTCCGGGTTTCAAATTGCGCTTGGCTTTTTCTTGGCCTTTGTTTACATCCTCTTGTTTCTCCTTTCTCGCACCTTTGCCGAGGCAGGTACTCAGTTTCCCGTTTTGGCGGTGTGGATGCCCAACTTACTTTTTGCGCTTACAGGATTGATTTTGTACAAAACTGTTCCTAGGTGATGCTCCCTGCTACCTTCAAGGATTACCTGCTACTTCACTTTATTGTGTTGATTTGGGGGGTTACCTCCATTTTAGGATTGTTGATTAGCCTACCCTCGTTGGAACTAGTGTTTTACCGAACCCTTCTAGCTGCGATAGGAGTAGGGGTACTGATGGGATTGCGAAAAGAATCGCTACGTGTGGCTCCCATGGACTTACTCAAAATCATAGGGGTAGGGGTGCTGATTTCCTTACATTGGATCTTCTTTTTTTGGTCAGCCAAGGTATCTACCGCTTCTGTTTGCCTGGCAGGCATGGCTACCACCTCACTTTGGACGTCTTTTTTGGATCCCTTGATCAATAAAAAGCGTGTTAAACCCTTCGAGGTTGCCTTAGGTTTACTGGTGATTTCAGGCTTGCTTGTCATCTTTCAATTCGAAAATGGGTACTGGCTGGGAATTTCTATGGCCTTAGTAGCTGCATTTTTGAGTGCCTTATTTTCCATATTGAATGGACGTTTGACTTTCCGATACAGCCCTTACCAAATTACTTTTTACGAAATGGGTGCCGCGAGCCTAGTGGCCTTGCTATTTTTACCGCTTTATTCCTACATCGATGGTTCAGGCATTCAATGGGCTTGGAAAGGCTTGGATTGGTTTTGGCTACTGATTCTAGCAGGGATTTGTACGGTTTATGCGTTTTCTGTTTCGGTGGAATTGATGAAGCGCCTGCCAGTATTTTCCATCAACCTGACCATCAACTTGGAGCCTGTCTATGGGATCTTGCTTGCGGTGGCAATTTTTGGAGAGAAAGAAAAAATGACAGAGCAGTTTTACCTAGGAACAGGGATCATTCTCGTTTCGGTGCTGATCTATCCAGTGCTCAACTATTGGAATAAAAAAAGGAAGACTGCACAAGAGTCTAGTCAACTTTCTTAAGCGCAAGCCAAAAGTATAAAGTTGCTTCTCGTGACTTAAAGTTGGGATTCAAATACGAAATAGTCCGCTGACCAGCTCGGCAGGTTTGGATTTTCGTCAAACAAACCAAATACACTGGATCCCGAACCTGACATGGAGGCATAGTAAGCTCCAGCAGAATACATCCTTGCCTTGATTTCAGCGATTGCCGGGTGATTTTTAAAGATGCTGGCTTCAAAATCATTGACCAACTCTTCCTTCCAGCGACTTCGGTCTGCAAGCACTTCTTCCAATGAGGTTTTGGGCTGCATCGGAGTTACGCCAGCGTAGGCTTCCTTGGTGCCCACATGAATTCCTGGGTGTATTAGTACCAGGTAGGATCCTTGAAGGGAGACCGAACAGGGATCAAGAATTTCCCCTCTGCCGCGGATAATTTTAGGCGTATTTTCAATAAAAAATGGACAGTCGCTACCCAATTCTGCAGCATACTCCTCCAAGAAAAAATCATCCAGGTGCAGATCAAAGAGGTTGTTCATCAGCTTCAGTGCAAACGCTCCATCCGCTGAACCTCCGCCCAAGCCGGCACCCATGGGAATATGTTTATGTAAGTGGATCTGGAGACTGGGCAATCCTTGGTAATCTTTTTTGAGCAGCTTTTCTGCTTTCAAAATCAAGTTGTCTTTGGGATCTCCAGGCACTTCCAAACCCGTAACCGTCCAAGATGGCTTCTTGTCTAAAATCATCTCTAAGGCATCACAGAGCGGAATAGGAACCATGCAAGACTCGATCTCGTGGTAGCCATCTTTCCTTTTTTGGGTGATGTGGAGTCCTAGATTTATTTTGGCGTTGGGAAAAGTGATCATGGAGATACGCTGTTTGGACAAAAGTAAGGGAAATCAAGCGAGGAGAGCCGTCTCCCATCTATTTTTAGTAAAATGACATATTTCGATTGAAAAATTGCCATTTTAGATACTGATTCGATAAAAAATTACTCAAAAAATAGATGTGATCTCAAAAAATTGAAAATAATGTAAATCAATAGAATATTTGGAAAGAGGTATTTATTTCCACTTTTTAACTTATTGAAGTTGGTGTTACTCTTTTTAAAGAAATTTAATGTTGTAAAAAATAATTTTCCCCAATTTAAATAACTGCTAAAAGGAATAGCAAAAGAATTAAATATTGTAAGTCTCGGCATAGATTTTTATTATTGTAAGGCGGATAGCCGTCCTCGTTTCTTTTCCTGACCTCATGACCTATTTTAAATTCCTTCTCCTGCGATTTAGCATCCTCATCTCTATTTCCAAGTGAGGCACTAGACCATAGATAGAACCCTATACTTTCTAAAGTGCCTTCATCCAACGAGGCACTTTTTTTATTTCACGTACCATGACCCAAAATCCACTCAAAAAATACAGCTGGGAAATCAGTGACAACCCCGAGCATCCGGCAGGAATGGCGATGTTGTACGCCACTGGCATGTCTGACAAAAAAATGAAGCAGCCCTTCGTAGGCATCGCAAGTTGCGGCTACGAAAGTAATCCCTGCAACATGCACCTGAATGACTTTGCTGCACATATCAAAGCTTCCTCCCAAGAAGAAGAGTTGACAGGGTTGGTATTTAATACAATTGGAATATCCGATGGAACCTCCATGGGAACCTTGGGGATGCGTTATTCTTTGGTTTCTAGAGAAATTATTGCCGATTCCATCGAATCCTTCGTGCTCGGTCATTCATTCGATGCCTGTGTGGCCGTAGCCGGCTGCGATAAAAACATGCCCGGCGCCATCATTGGAATGCTCCGGATCAATCGCCCCAGCATCATGGTCTATGGCGGCACCATTGCATCTGGGCTTTACAAAGGAGAAAAACTCAATATCGTCTCAGCTTTTGAGGCTTTTGGTAAAAAAATTCAAGGCACCATTTCCCCAGAAGACTATGATGGAGTGATCCGCAATGCCTGTCCTGGAGCAGGTGCTTGCGGTGGCATGTACACCGCCAATACCATGTCTTCGGCTATCGAAGCATTGGGTATGTCCCTGCCGTACTCGGCATCAAATCCCGCCAACTCCCCTGAAAAATTACGGGAGTGTAGAGAGGTCAACCATTACCTCCGCATTCTGCTCGAGATGGACCTGAAGCCTAAGGATATTGTGACGCGCAAAAGCATTGAGAACGCTGTTCGGGTAGCCATCGCTCTTGGAGGCAGCACGAATGCAGTTCTCCATTTGTTGGCGATCGCCCGCACTGCAGGCGTGAACTTCACCCTTCAGGATTTCAAAGAACTCAATGGAAAAACCCCCATGATCGGAGACTTTAAGCCTTCGGGCAAATTCCTCATGGAGGACCTTCATGAGCAAGGTGGATTGCCTGCTTTTATGAAGTACTTTTTAGAAAAAGGCTATTTGCATGGGGACTGCATGACGGTTACCGGCAAGACTTTGGCCGAGAATCTAGAAAAGGTGGAGGCGCTATTGCCTTCCCAAGTGAATGTGATCCATCCCGTAGAAACTCCCATCAAAACCACCGGCCACCTTTGCATCTTGGATGGAAACCTCGCTCCCGAGGGAGCGGTTGCAAAAATAACCGGGAAAGAAGGAAGGGTATTTACTGGTCCTGCCAAGGTGTTTGACTCCGAGTTGGAAGCCAACAATGCCATTCGTGACCATAAGGTGCAAGCAGGTGATGTGGTCGTAATTCGTAATGTAGGCCCTAAAGGTGCCCCAGGTATGCCAGAAATGCTGAAACCAACCTCTATGATCATTGGGGCGGGCCTAGGCGCGGATGTGGCCTTGATTACGGATGGAAGATTTTCTGGAGGTACCCACGGCTTTGTAGTCGGGCACGTAACGCCCGAAGCCTGGTGCGGTGGGCCCATTGGCTTATTGAAGGATGGAGACCTAATCACCATCGATACCGACAGCCAAAGTCTTAAGGTAGCGGTGTCGGAAGAAGAATTTGCCAAGCGAAAGACGACCTGGTCACCCAAGTTCATTGAGGGCCTTCAAGGCACACTCAAAAAGTACAACAAACTTGTTGCAACCGCCTCTGAAGGTTGCGTTACTGATAAATTTTAAGGTCATGGAAACCAAGATGAGAGGTGCTGACATCGTCATTCGTTCGCTGATAGCAGAGCAAGCGGAACTTATCTTCGGCTATCCTGGTGGAGCAATTATGCCCGTCTATGACGCGCTATATGACTACCAAGATCAAATCAAACACGTGCTCACTCGACACGAACAAGGAGCCATCCATGCAGCTCAAGGCTATGCACGGATTTCTGGGAAGGTAGGCGTTTGCTTAGCTACCTCGGGCCCAGGAGCCACCAACTTGATTACAGGTCTGGCCGACGCACAGATCGATAGCACGCCTCTGGTCTGCATTACAGGTCAGGTAGCAGCCCATCTTTTGGGAACAGATGCTTTTCAAGAAACCGATGTGATGGGAATTTCAATGCCAGCTACCAAGTGGAACTTCCAAGTGAGGCGGGCAGCAGATATTGCACCTGCCATTGCCAAGGGTTTTTTTATTGCCCGTTCTGGAAGACCTGGGGCCGTATTGATTGACATTACCAAAAACGCACAGGTGGAATTGGGCGAATTCAACTACCAGCCTTGCCAAGAATTCCGCTCCTACAAAACCCATTATCCAATTGCAGACACAAGTATACTGCAGGCCGCAGCTCTCCTCAACGGAGCGGAACGCCCTTACTTACTTTTTGGGCAGGGAGTGATTTTGGGTAAAGCTGAGGCGGAGCTCAAGTTCTTCTTAGATAAATCTGGAATCCCTGCTGCATCTACGCTGCTGGGCTCAGGAGCACTTTCCCAAGAGCATCCCAACTATGTCGGAAAGCTAGGGATGCATGGCAACTATGCCCCCAACCTGCTGACCAATCAATGCGATGTGCTGGTGGCTGTAGGCATGCGTTTCGACGATCGCGTTACGGGCGATTTGTCACGCTATGCCAAGCAAGCCAAAGTCATCCACCTCGAGTTGGACCCCTCTGAAATCAATAAAAACGTAAAAGCTGATGTTGCCGTACTTGGTGACTGCAAGGAAAGCTTGGCCAAACTGACCGAAGCCATTGCTGCCAAAAAGCACGATGCTTGGATGGCGAAATTTCGGGCCCTTGAGCAACAAGAAAATGAAGCCGTGGTCCAACATGACCTGATGCCCACCAAGGTTGGTTTGACCATGGGTGAAGTGATTCACCACATCAACCGCTACAAGGCTGACGATGCGGTACTCGTCACCGATGTGGGTCAGCACCAGATGATCGCCTGGCGGTATTTCAACTATAAAAAAACCCGAACCCAGGTGACTTCAGGAGGATTGGGCACGATGGGTTTTGCACTGCCTGCTGCCCTGGGTGCACAGCTCCATGATTATTCCCGACAAGTGATCTGTGTGGTAGGGGATGGAGGAATCCAAATGACCATCCAGGAACTGGGTACCATCATGCAAACCAAGGCCCCTGTCAAAATCGTCCTGCTCAACAACAACTACTTGGGCATGGTGCGACAGTGGCAACAAATGTTTTTTGACAAGCGCTATTCCTTTACCGAATTAGATAACCCCGACTTCATCAAGCTTGCGGAAGCTTATGGCATCAAAGCAAAAAAAGTAAGCGATCGAGCAGACCTTGCTGAAGCGGTAGAAGACATGTTTATTCACGATGGCCCATTCTTCCTAGAGGTTGTGGTGGAGAAAGAAGACAATGTATTTCCCATGATTGCCACCGGCTGTTCGGTAGAAGAGGTTCGACTCAATTAATTACGCCCTATGAAACGCTACACTATCTTCGTTATCACCGAAAATTTTATTGGAATTCTCAATAGAATTACGATCATTTTTACTCGTCGTGGTATCAATATCGACGCACTGACTGCCTCGGAAAGCCGGATCCCAGGTGTCCACCGCATCACCATCGAAGTGACGGTGACCGAGGAAACGGTCATCCAGCTGGTCAATCAAATTGAAAAAATCATCGATGTAATCAAGGCTTTTCATCATGAAGATACCGGCGTTGTGTACCAAGAATTGGCCTTGTACAAAATTCCCGTGTCCCGCTTAGATGGGGGATTGGAAAAAATTATTAGAGATCACCATGCCAAAATTATTGCAGCAGAACCTGATTTTGTAGTTTTGGAACTGACTGGGCACAAGGAAAAAACACGAGAACTGCTCGAAATACTCAAAGGATACGGCATCCTTGAATTTGCCCGTTCCGGAAGGGTGGCCGTCGCCAAGCGCATGCTGACCATTGACTCTTTTGTCAACTAAACTCAACCTAAAAATCTATTCTTAAAATTTTCTACTATGAAATTGAAATTTGGAAACGTTGAAGAAAACGTAGTAACCCGAGAGGAATTCCCCTTAGAAAAAGCTAGAGAAGTACTGAAAGACGAAGTAATTGCAGTCATTGGCTATGGCGTGCAAGGTCCTGGTCAAGCGCTCAACCTCCGTGACAACGGCTTTAAAGTGATCGTAGGCCAGCGAAGTGGTTCAAAGACCTGGGATAAGGCCATCGCCGATGGCTGGGTGCCTGGAGAAACGCTCTTTGAAATTGAGGAAGCCTGTTCCCGTGGTACAATCCTTCAATTTTTACTTTCCGATGCAGGGCAAATCGCCTTGTGGCCTACGCTTAAAAAACACCTGACTCCAGGAAAAGCCCTCTATTTCTCCCATGGTTTTGGGATCACCTACAAGGAAAAAACAGGGATTATTCCTCCTGCAGATGTAGATGTGATTTTGGTGGCTCCGAAAGGTTCCGGCACTTCGCTTCGACGTATGTTTGTGGAAGGTAGAGGACTCAACTCTTCCTATGCCATTTTCCAAGATGGAACAGGCAAAGCAAAAGACCGCGTGGTAGCGCTGGGCATTGGTGTTGGATCGGGCTACTTATTCGAAACTGATTTTTACCGTGAAGTAACTTCTGATTTGACCGGAGAGCGTGGCACCTTGATGGGAGCTATCCAAGGCATTTTTGCAGCGCAGTACGAAGTGCTTCGCGCCAACGGACATACTCCTTCAGAGGCATTCAATGAGACCGTGGAAGAATTGACCCAGTCCTTGATGCCCCTAGTAGCGGAAAATGGCATGGATTGGATGTATGCCAACTGCTCTACAACTGCACAGCGAGGAGCTTTGGATTGGTGGAAGCCTTTCAGAGATGCAACTAAGCCAGTATTTGAAGCGCTTTACCAGTCTGTTAAGTCTGGAGCAGAAGCTCAAAAATCAATCGATTCCAATTCCAAGCCGGATTACAGAGAGAAATTGGAAGTAGAACTTGCCCAGCTTCGAGATTCAGAAATGTGGCAAGCAGGAGCAGTCGTACGACAGTTGAGACCAGAGAATAATTAATCTACCCAAACCATCAGGTCATGAGCGAAAAGCTATGGATATTCGATACCACCCTTAGAGATGGGGAGCAAGTGCCGGGATGTCAACTCAACACCCAAGAGAAAATCACGGTGGCCAAGGCCCTGGAGGCACTGGGAGTGGATATCATTGAAGCTGGTTTTCCTATTTCTAGTCCTGGAGATTTTAATTCCGTGGTAGAAATTTCCAAAGCAGTATCCAACCCAATCATCTGTGCCCTTTCTCGCGCCGTAGAAAAAGACATCGAAGTAGCAGCTGCATCCCTTCAATACGCTAAAAAAGGGCGTATCCATACAGGTATTGGAGTTTCTCCCTACCACATTCAATTCAAGCTCCGTTCCACCCCAGAAGACATCATCAAACGAGGGGTAGCAGCGGTCAAATTTGCGAAGCGATTTGTGGAGGATGTTGAATTTTACGCCGAAGATGCTGGTCGCGCGGAGTCCGACTTCCTTTGCAAAATAATTGAAGAAGTCATCAAAGCAGGAGCCACGGTAGTCAATATCCCCGATACTACGGGCTATTGCTTGCCAGAACAGTATGGCGCCATCATTGCTGGTCTTAAAAACAGAGTTCCCAACATCGACCGAGCCATCATAGCTACGCACTGCCACAACGACCTAGGCATGGCTACGGCCAATACGGTAGCGGGAGTGCAGCAAGGCGCACGACAGGTAGAAGTAACAATCAACGGAATTGGTGAACGCGCAGGGAATACCTCCTTGGAAGAGGTGGTAATGGCTATCAAATGCCACCAATCTATTCCTGTTCACACGGAAATTGTGACTCCAAAAATCTACCACACCAGTCGACTGGTGTCCAAGTTGATGAACATGCCTGTGCAGCCCAATAAAGCCATTGTGGGTAGAAATGCATTTGCACATTCTTCAGGAATTCACCAGGATGGCGTCCTGAAGCATAGAGAAAACTACGAAATCATTGATCCAAAGGATGTAGGCATTGCAGAATCTACCATCGTCTTGACCGCTAGGTCTGGAAGAGCTGCACTCAAGCACCACCTAGATGCCTTGGGAGTGGAGCTAGAAGGTGAAGCCTTGCGGGAAGTGTACGAAGCCTTTTTACTTCTTGCGGATACCAAACGGGACATCACCAGAAAGGACCTGTTGGAGCTGGTGGGTAAATTCATCGACGAATCCAATTTCATCGAGTTGGAACACGTACACTACTCCTCGGATGGAGAGGCAACAGCAAAGGTGACCCTCAAATTAGGAAACGCCCTTCAGGTGGCTACCGCTACGGGCGTAGGGCCCGTGGATGCGGTATTGAAAGCCATTGAAACCATTGTTCAACCTCAAGTGGAGCTGGAGGAGTTTCTCATTCAAGCCATGACCCAAGGAAGTGACGATGTGGCCAAGGTGCACATGCGTCTGATCAAATCGGACAAGCCCTACTATGGCTTTGCTTCCAACCAAGACATTGTACTCGCTTCTGCGCAAGCATTTGTCGATGCACTCAACAAAATTCCAGTCAAAGAATACGCGACTGCTTAATTATGGAAAAGAATACTTTATTTGATAAAATCTGGGATGCACACGTAGTCAAATCCGTGCCTGCTGGTCCCGATGTGTTTTTTATAGACAAGCACTTCATTCACGAAGTGACCTCTCCGGTAGCCTTTCTCAATTTGGAGAAAAGAGGCATCGGTGTCAAGTATCCCCACCGGACCATCGCTACCCCAGATCACAATGTGCCTACGGTAGATCAGGACCAAACCATCAAGGATAAGCTTTCGCGCATGCAGGTAGAAAGGCTGCGCGAAAATTGTGCGAAGTACAACATTGAACTTCATGACTTGGGCTCTGCACACCACGGTATCGTACACGTCATCGGCCCAGAATTGGGAGTGACCCAGCCCGGGATGACCATCGTTTGCGGGGATTCCCATACCTCCACCCACGGTGCTTTTGGAGCCATTGCTTTTGGTATCGGCACCTCCGAAGTGGAAATGGTGCTGGCCACCCAATGCATCATGCAGTCCAAGGCCAAGAAAATGCGAATTTCTGTGGTGGGCGTCCTAGGCAAAGGAGTGACCTCCAAGGACATCATTCTGTACATCATTTCTAAAATATCTGCAGCAGGAGCTACAGGCTACTTTGTGGAATATGCGGGTTCAGCGATCCAAAGTTTATCCATGGAGGCGCGCATGACCATTTGCAACATGTCCATCGAGATGGGCGCACGTGGTGGGCTGATTGCCCCAGATGAAACCACCTTTGCCTACTTGAAGGGAAAACAATATGCTCCCAAAGGGGCGGATTGGGAGAAGGCAGTGGCCTATTGGAAAACTTTGAAAACCGATGATGGGGCAATTTTTGATAAGGAATTGGTATTTGAAGCGGCAGATATCGAGCCAATGATCACCTATGGAACCAACCCAGGAATGGGAATCAAAGTATCAGGGACGATTCCAACTACCCAAGGAATGGAAGGTTCCAACAAAACTTCTTACCTGAAATCCCTCGACTACATGGGATTTGCTCCCGGCGAAGCGGTGAAGGGAAAGTTGGTGGATTACGTGTTTGTAGGTTCCTGCACCAACGGTCGCATCGAGGATATCCGCGCAGTGGCTGAGTTTGTAAAAGGGCACCAAAAAGCTGAAAACATCACTGCTTGGATTGTGCCAGGATCGCGTGAGGTGGAAAAAATGGCCCACGAAGAAGGCTTGGTAAAAATCTTGGAAGAGGCGGGGTTTGAACTCCGTCAGCCCGGTTGTTCTGCCTGCCTTGCCATGAATGACGATAAAATTCCTGCAGGTAAGTATGCGGTTTCTACCTCCAACCGAAATTTTGAGGGCCGTCAAGGCCCTGGAGCGCGAACGATGCTTGCTTCTCCTTTGACTGTAGCTGCTGTAGCGATTACAGGCCGGATTACAGATCCAAGGGAAGTATTTGGAAATTGAAAATACGAAATGGGAAGTACCTGCCTGCCGCAGGCAGGCGAAATACGGAATGCAGGGAAATACCCCCAGCAGTCTAATTTGAACCTTTGAACTAAGAAAAAATGGCTTACGATAAATTCACGATCCTAAAAAGTACGGCAGTTCCTCTGCCTAACGAAAACGTAGATACCGACCAAATCATCCCTGCCCGTTTCTTAAAGGCTACCGAGCGTGAAGGATTTGGGGACAACCTATTTCGTGACTGGCGATACGATGTGGAGGGCAATCCCAAAAAGGATTTTGTGTTGAATGATGCCACCTTCTCCGGAAAAATTCTGGTGGCAGGAAAAAACTTCGGTTCGGGCTCCAGCCGCGAGCATGCCGTTTGGGCCTTGTATGACTATGGATTTCGCTGCGTGGTGTCCAGCTTTTTTGCAGATATTTTTAAGAATAACTGCCTAAATATCGGCGTCCTTCCTGTGACGATTTCAGCGGAATTTGCAGACACCCTATTTGCCGCCATTGCTGCAGACCCCAATACCGAATTGGAAGTGAACCTTCCCCAGCAAACAATCACCTTGCTGGCTACTGGCACATCAGAGTCCTTCGACATCAATGAATACAAGAAGGATAACATGCAGCATGGCTTCGACGACATCGACTACCTGATCAACATGTCCGCAGAAATAGAGGGCTTTGCAGCTTCTCGATAACAATTTGGTCTGATGAAGGCAAGGAGATTAGAGTGGATGGATACTACCTTGAGGGATGGCGAACAGACCTCAGGTGTTTCTTTTTTGCCCTCCGAAAAACTTCATCTAGCCAAGGCACTTTTAGAGGAACTTAAAGTAGACCGCATCGAAGTAGCTTCTGCGCGTGTTTCCGCGGGAGAACTCGAAGGTGTGCAGCGCATCACCCAATGGGCGGCCCAAAAAGGGTACTTGGACCAGATTGAGGTCCTTGGCTTTGTCGATACCCCCATCTCGGTGGATTGGATCGTCGAAGCTGGTGCCAAGGTGCTCAACCTCCTCACCAAAGGTTCCCTCAACCACCTGACCTACCAATTAAAAAAGACTCCAGCAGCTCATTTTGAGGACATACAGGCAGCGATTGCCTATGCGGTGAAATGCGGGCTCCAAGTCAATGTGTATTTAGAAGACTGGTCCAGTGGAATGCGCGATTCAGTAGACTACACCCTAAGTCTGATTGACATGCTTTCCAAGCAACCGGTCAAACGGATCATGCTTCCCGACACCCTTGGAATTCTTTCGCCTCTGGAAGCACGCACCTACCTCGGACAGGTGATTTCTAAGTTTCCAGGAATCCATTTTGATTTCCATGGACACAATGATTATGATTTGGCAGTAGCCAATGCCCTCGAGGCCATTCAGCTGGGGATATCGGGAATCCATAGTACGGTCAATGGACTGGGGGAACGCGCTGGAAATGTTCCTTTGGAATCACTCGTTGCGGTAGTCAAAGACTTCACCAATTTGGAAACAGGCATTCAAGAGCAGAAAATTTTCAGAGTATCCA
>Ga0114975_10000532_pt1 | contig 28828 bp, 28 predicted proteins | sample S_130626_EF_Meta_FD_87031 | JGI IMG/M metagenome (GOLD analysis project Ga0114975, IMG submission 87031) | Freshwater microbial communities from Lake Simoncouche, Canada to study carbon cycling - S_130626_EF_MetaG | ecosystem: Environmental > Aquatic > Freshwater > Lake | place: Lake...
TAATAAATAATATAAAAATATTTTAACTTATATGATAACAAATTAATGAATACTTTCAATCGAATCATACAATATGAGATAAATGATTCAGGAAAAATATTCGATTGTGGAAATACAAAAAACGACATTAATCAATTTCTAGATACTTGGCGTGATATTCGTGAAAATGAACTCAATGGAATTAACGTAATGAAATCTTTATTAAAATCATTCATTTATACTTACATAACATCATCGTATAATACATTTGCAATTAAAACAAAATATGAATTATTAAATGATATTCAAACCAATGTGTTTTTTACCAATGAATCGAAAGAAATTTTTTTCGATATTTTTTCAAAAACACAAAGAACATATTTAGCTTTATGTAAGTTTGCTTATCTATATAAATATAAAAAAGCTAAAATACAAATAGACAATGATATGTATTTAAATCCTATCGAAGCAACTGATAAATATACAATTACCATATTACAAAACAATAATAAATATTTATTTACCTATACCGATTTGATAAATATAATTCATACTGCTATTGGGCATTCCGATTATTTTTTTGCGAATCCATTAGAAGTGAAAAACCCGTATAATAATATTCCGTTTAGTTATTCAACTTTATGTAATATTTATTTTTTTATTCGTAATACAAAACCAATAGTGCCCGAATTATTTCATAAATTTTTTCTATGTAATTTTGATTTGGAATGGTTTCAATTAGAAAATGAATCAATATTACGAGATTATACAATCAAGTCATATATGAAAAATACTTCGGCTCAAACCATTTCATCAAATATAAGAAATATGTTGAAAAGTAATGTATTATGTAAAAGATTGATTATTCATAGGGATTTTCCTACAGAAATATTGAATGAAATATTTAAACCTTATTTATATGTATATTTATTAAGTCTCTATTCATATGACCGTAATATAAAACGCCATAATTATTATATTATAAACGAAAAATTAAAAAAATTTTATAGACATAACAAATTATTTGGTAGAAAAGTATATAAGAAACAATATTGTTTTACTAATTTTGGCAAATCTACATATGTATCTGAATTTAATACAAAATATTTACCATTTGTATGTAAATCTATAATTGCAGAACCAAAACCGACTGTCTTCAGTGATACTGAAAGCGATGATGAAAATGAATCTATATATGATTATAAAAGTGAGGATGAAGAAGATACCGAAAGAAGCGAAATTAATGAAGATGACGATTCCATATATCATAGTGATGAGTATAATGGTGATGAGGTTAATGGTGATGAGGTTAATGGTGACGTGAATAGCGAAGAAACACTCGAAACCAGTGATACAACGTCGAATGAATCAAGATAATTTATTGTAATTACTATTGTATATTATTAATTACAATTGTATTCTTACCATATATGCTTTGTATGATTTAGAAACTAACAAAAAATATTATGAATATATATTATAATGTCTTTTTATCAGCCGACATTAACACCTCAGCAAAAAACAGATATCACAAATTATGTCAATATGTATAGAGCAAAACACCAGGCACCACCTATGTTATGGGACGACTCAATTTCTACATTTGCACAACAATGGTCTTATCATATGGTAACCACTGGTTCTCTCACACATAGCGGAAGTAAGACCTATGGTGAAAATATAGCAATGTTACAAGGGTATGGTGATGATATTGTTTCATTAATCAAGAAGAGTATTGATCTATGGTATAACGAAGTATCTTTATATGATTTTACTAAACCAGGATTTTCAAGTACGACTGGTCATTTCACGTGTTTAGTATGGAAATCGAGCAGTAAATTTGGTATGGGTATTTCTATGAATAATTCAAATAACTCGGCATATATTTCGTTTAATACTTCACCGCCAGGTAATTATATAACAGAATTTGCACAAAATGTTTTACCTACTCTTACTCCGACCCCTACTCCGACCCCTACTCCGACCCCTACTCCGACCCCTACTCCGACCCCTACTCCGACCCCTACAGTAAATACCAGGTCGAATGTAGTAAGTGAATTATATAGACTCATCAGAGCCATCAATCTGAATTATTCCAAAGATGTGGTTATCGGTGCCCTAACAAATATTTTGAATGAAGTAAAGTCTGCTCAAAATTTTTAGAATATTACACCTTTTACATATCAATAATTCTGCCAATGGCAGAATTGTCGAATATAAATCGGCAATTGAAAGGTTAAAATGTGTATTTACAACTGTAATATGCTGTAATTTCATATGAAATATTTTAGTATTTTTTATATTATTACCTATATATAAAAAATATGATACAATATTGTCTATCTATGTTACGATGGTTATTGGGTATCAAGCCAATGATAGAACCATCTACCCATATAATTACAGAACCACCAATAGAAGAACCTGATCCCCTAACAATATGTCAATTATGTTCTCAAAAAGAATATTTGGTAACATTGAATTGTAAGCATATTATATGCTATGGATGTCTGGAAACACAAAAATTATATACAATGAAACCTTGTTTTATTTGTGAAGATAAAAACTGGTCAAAACCACCCTATTCTTTTTTCTAACGACATTGTATAAGAAATGGATACAAATATTTTTGGCGAACCTTCATTTTATGCTCATATCATAAGTGGTATCTTTATGTTTATAGCAATGATTATAATGATTATGAACTATTCGAAAATAAAATCGTTGGATTCTTACCGTTTTCTTATATTGATTATGTTATTATCTGTTTCGATAGGAATTCACGGAATATCACATTTGGGATTAGAAACTATATACGGATATACACCGTTGAACATTATAATCCGTAGAAAGTACGGCTAGTGTTCAATGACACCAAAACATTGAATACAACTGATACAACTATGAATACAACTATGCAGTAAAATGTTTAGAATAATATGTATAATTATATAATATGGGACTTTGTGTATGTGTAGGAGCGTGTGTTTGCGGTGCAGTTGCATTTATGATGTCATATGTTACATATAATAATCTAGAAGAATTAGAAAATAGGTGTATTGCTAACCAGTGTAACAAGGATACAATAGATAAAGAAACGACAGGTAAGAATAAAAAATAAATATCAATCAATAAAAAATTTTATTGTTTGATATACGTAATAATGCTTTCGATAAATATCATAGTTGTATGTCACATTTATCATTGTTATAATTATATACCATACATTTATCGAACGTCCAGCTCGACATTAATTTTTCTTCATTGGGTATTGAATTGCCTTGGTATAATTGAACGATATCAAAGGGTGGTTTTTGATAAGGAATAGTAAAATTTTCATAGGAAGATGTAAATATTTTGGATACATATGTTTCTACATGATTCATCGTATATTTGAAGAATTCACTGGTAGCATTATTTTGTTTTCCCGAATATTTATTACAGGCATCATAAGCCACCGCAGTGACCAATACCACTTTTTCGTGTTTATCAGTCATTATATTGTGAAAATATTCATTGAAGTATAGAGTATGGACGGTATTGATGATTTTATCAGTGGGGGTAATATAGGGTGCTTGTAACGTTTTATAATTAGGCAGTAAATTTTTGGTAAAGAGTAAGAAACATACTAATCGATGTAGCATTTTTTTATCGTTTATTGGTCGGGTTATTATTATGCTTTATGAATAATAATAATTTTCAATTTTTTTACAACGTATTAAGGAATCACATACGTCATATGAATACCTTTCTCTTCAAAATCATTATATTGATAGAATCCGGATAATTCGGGACTACACACCAAAGTACATTTATAGCAGTTTTTCTCTAAAGCTTGATATTTCGCATAATCTAATAAGCTACTACCAATTTTGTGTTTTCGATAATTCGTATCCACGACTACATCCTCTATATGAGCATACATCGCTAGGTTATTGATGAATTTTTGTTCATATATCACAGTGATACTACCGATGATTTTATTATCAATTCTGGCGACATAAATTTCGCTATTTGTGAATATTTTATCATAGATTTGACAAAATGTATCATACGTAATATCGGTATCAATCGGTCTAAATTGTCGCATCAAATCGAGATAGTTTTGAAAATCGGTCTTTACTAATTTATTGATTTCCATTCAAGATATATATTGATGGAGATTTTTACCACTTGGTTTTCTTAACATTTATTTGTTGTGTGTTACGTTTTTTACCTTTATTCGGGTCATATGCTTCGTCTTCATCATCGGAACCCATACCTTTCGATATTTCCCAGAACTCTTTGGAACCCAACTTGAAATCGGGGTGATTTTCAGCTCTATACCAGAAAATTTGGTCGGTTAATTTATTCGATTTCGCATTATTGTTAATCACTAAACATTCATAGTTCTCGGTGGTTTGGTCCATCACAGCAGCGAACGATTCCATGGTAGGAAACATACTTGCATAGTTTTCCCATATTCTTTTTCTATTTGTCAAATAGGGTTCTCTTAATATAAATACATAATCAATATTGGTACGAAGATTTGGTGGAATACCAAGTGGGTACTGCATAGTAATGATGAGCATTATCTTCCAATGACGTCCGTTCATAAATAATAGACGCATCATCTTATCACGAGTCCAAGATTGGTCATATAAACAATCATCTAAAATAACAAAAGCACGAGGGTCGATAGTGGAACGTCGATATGTTTCGATTTCTTTATTGACTTGTTTTAATACGACTTTTTGACGACGTAAGACGTTCTCGATTAAAACCGTATTATATTCCTCGTGAATAAATAATTTAGGAACGTGTTTGGCATAAAACCCATTACCAGCTTCCGTCCCCGAAATCACCGTACCAATCGGTATATCTTGATGATAATATAATAAATCACGAACCAAATAAGATTTACCCGTATCACGACGTCCAATCATAACAATAACTGGGCCTTTATTTTCATCGGGTTTAAAAGTAATGGTACGCATATCAAATTTCTTTAATTCCAATGTCATACTGAATTTACAGTATAAATACATTAAAAATTCGAGAACCAAACTAATCACTAAAATATTTAGTTTGATTTCTTAAAAAAATAAACTATAGAAACTTATACTTTCGATAATAAAAAAATGAATGTTCTCGAAACTGCTAAATTCAATCTGAATTATACCAAAATAAAACCATTAGATTTAAAACATTTAGAAGAATCCTTTACCCCCACATCCGATGATTTAGAACATAACTATAATGCCTTTCATATCAGTCATTTACAAAATTATAATCCTCTTTATTCAGAGTTTTTCATTATGAACGAAACGAACTATGATAAAGTAGCATTGAATAACAAATATCATATCCAAGATTTAAACACCGTTTATGACACAGAAACCAAAGAAACTATGCAAAAACCCGTTTTCATCAAGTTCTCACCACTCTTAGACCCCATCAGATATATGATTGGAAAATATAACATAAATGATGAAAAAACGAGAACCTTACCGAATTTATCTTCCACCAACGAGAACACTCTAGTCAAAATATTGAATAAACATAATGCATCCTATGTGGATAACTTCTTTAGTTTTTTGACGAGTAAGCTATTACACGAACACGGATTTATTCATGGTTTGGATTATTATGGTTCTTTTTTAGGAGTACAAGAAAAATATAAAATGAATATCGTAGATGATTTGGAGTATTTGAATACATCGGATGTTTTTTTAGAAAATATCGGAAAACATTTTACAATCACAAAAAAGGAGGATAATATGAGTTATTTGAATTATGGTTCTAGAGCAAACAAACATAAATTAAACATATCGAATACAGATGGACAAGATAATCTATCGGTGATTTCTATTTCCGAAATAGAAGATTTAAATGAAATCGAGAACCTGGAATCAAATGTTGAAATCAATGATTTGGAAGAAGTTTATGAAAAACCAGAAAATTCAAATGCTTCTAGTCCCAAATCAAGTAATAGTTCAAACAATAGTGAAACCAATTATAGTACGGAAGGCGAAGAAGATGAAGAAGAGGCTGAATCAGAAGAAGATGATGAAGATGATAGTACAGTATGGGAAACGGATGATTCAGAGACTTCCTCCGAATATTCCGAAGAAAGTGCAGTATATTCTTATATAAATAATTATCCAGTACAGCTAATTTGTCTAGAAAAATGCGATGGAACATTGGATGAACTTTTTATGAAACATAAAATCACTGTGGAGAATGCTTCAAGTATGCTTTTCCAAGTGGTAATGACATTATTGACTTATCAAAAAGCGTTTCAGTTTACACATAATGATTTACATACGAATAACATTATGTATATGAATACGGATATCGATTATTTATATTATAAATTTGCTGGTAAAATCTATAAAGTACCTACATTTGGTAAAATATTTAAAATCATTGATTTCGGACGTGGTATTTATAAATTCAATGGTCAATTATTTTGCAGTGACAGCTTCAATGTTTCTGGAGATGCCCATACGCAGTATAATTTCGAGCCATTTATGAATGAAAATAAACCAAGATTAGAACCAAATTATAGTTTTGATTTATGTAGATTAGCCACTTCTATTTATGATTTCGTTGTCGATACAGATGAAAAACCATCGAATTATGATGATTTTCAAACGATTATAAACAATTGGTGCTGTGACGATAATGGTAAAAATGTATTATATAAACGTGATGGTAGTGAGCGATATGAAGGATTCAAAATGTATAAGATGATAGCGAGATTCGTTCATGGTTGTGTTCCAATCGAACAACTGAAGTTATCTTATTTTATGAGGTTTGAAGTGGATGCGGTCAATGAGGACGATAGTAAGGTTGTTTTGGATATAGATGCGATACCCAGTTATGTTTCGGCTATCTAAGTCAATATATTTATCAGCATAAATATATTGAATATTTGGAATAATAAAAGACGTGTTAATAAAATAGTTCAACTATTTCTATTGTTTTTTCAGTTGGGTTATCTATCCAGTATTGGATTTGTTGTTTCAAAGTTTCAATTCGTTCTTCCCATTCTTTTTCTTTATTTCTTGGAATTGTCAATACTCCAAGTTTATTTAGTTTCCAACAAGACTTTACTAACACGCCGTCTTGGTTAGTATAGTCATCAGGATTGAAGCGAATAAAAACAATTGGTCTATGATGTAGGTCTTGTGATAATTCCATAAGGCGTTTGTGTTCGCAACTACAATCATAATCTGTATGTTTATTTTCGTCGATTTCTACAATAATAATATGCGACCCCATGTCTAATAATAAATCAGGGCGACGACGAGAACAACCATCTTTGACTTTTTTATCGGCAACCCAAGTAAAATTAGTAAATATTTGTGCAATACGGTCAGTAACATGTTTTTCTTTGGTTTTGTAATTTCTTGATACTGTTATTTATGGAAAGATATGTATAAAACAACGTAAGCAATGATTTTTATATTTTTTATTAGCGGTTGTTATCTTACAAGATTTGCATAATCTTGAACCACCGCATAATTCGCAATATTTTTTATTAGCGGTTGTTATCTTACAAGATTTGCATAATCTTGAACCACCGCATAATTCGCAATATTTTTTATTTTTTCCATGCAGACAATATGTATATCCACCACATTGTCTGCAATTTATTTTTTGCTTATTATGCGGACATATACCAGACCCTTTACAATCTATACAGAATCTTTTTTGTTTATTGTGCTGACAATATGCATTACCACCACATTGTCTGCAATATCTTTTTTGTTTATTATGTTGGCAGTAAGCAGAACCGCCACATTGTCTGCAATATGATTTTATTTTATCGTGTTCGCATATTTGGCTACCGTGACATAATATACAAAACTTTTTTATCTTATTATGCTCACATATTTGAGAACCATGACATAGCTTACAATCTTGTTTAAAATTATTATGCTCACATATTTGAGAGCCGTGACATTGTTTGCAATATTGTTTATTTTTATTATGCTCACATATTTGAGAACCATGACATTGTTTGCACCGTGATTTTTCTTTATTATGTTCGCATTTGTTCGAGTCAGATTTTGAAACTTCCACACAAACAGTTATGTTTTCCATTCTATATATATACTAAAAATAAATTATTTCTAAATAATTTACTTTATAAATTATTTTATTCATTTCTAAATATTTTATATTTCGTAAAAGTTTTATATAATCCTTTTTCTACTGGTAAAAAAGTGGTTCCACATTCAACTGTATAATTTTGTTTTCTCAAAATACTTCTTATTATATTCAAGTATGGTCTTTTACATTCAAAATTTGGTTTGAATGATGAAATGGTAGAACATTCAAAAACTTTTTTTATTTCTTCTTTCATATCTAATATTCGATTTTGTTTTTCTGTATCATTATCTAGGTCGTATAATATAAAAGTATTATCTTCTTTCAAATCTAATATAGTAATAATTTTGTTACAAATTTCTTCTCTTTCATTTTGATATTTTTCGCTTAGTTTTGGTCTCATTATATTATAATATTATATAATATAATCTTTATTTTCTTTATTTTCTTTATTTTTTGTTCTGGTCTTTATAAATATATTGAAATTTGCTTGTAGGTGCAAAACCATTAAAACCGATAGAACTTGCGGAAATGGTGTAGGCCCCCATGTTCTGAGAGAACACAGTTTCTCCTATCGCTAAATCTGGTAACCATAAATGCTCACAAATTAAATCCCTGCTGTCGCAGGTCGCACCATAAATTGTAGATTTAAATAATTTTTCATTTCGTTCATTAAACGGCATTAAAACTGGATTATAATGGTCGTTATAAATACAATTGAATGATGCATAAGTACTTTCGTTCAAATAATACACATTTATATTTTCACCACTAACCGCATCCACCTTTTGTTTTTTACCAATGACGTTTAAAACCAATGTATGTGTTTTTTCGGCAAAATACCGGCCGGGTTCTGCGATAAACTCGATAGTCTTTGCATCTAATTCTTCTTTAAAAAATTCTTCAATTCCATCATTGATTCGATTCGCCACATTTTCGAATTTGACTTCACGGTCAATGTATTGGAAACCTCCACCGATGTCGATTAATGATATCGAAAATCCCATAGGACTAGCAATATCGGTAGCTTTTCTACATTCACGTAAGGCTTCATAATATACTTCAGATGACATACATCCCGAACCCACGTGAAAACTGAATCCAATAATATTCAACTTCAATGTTTTGGCGATGTTTAATATTTTTTCAACATCTTCCACTTTACAACCAAACTTAGAATTGAACTGGCATTTACTATGGCTATCATCTACCGCCAAACGTAATACCAAGTTACATTGTGGATGATATAATTTAATTTTAAACAGTTCATCTTCGGCATCAAATGTCATTAAATCCACATCATTACTACGAGCATATTTGATTTGACTATTCATTTTTATAGGATTGGCGAATATAATACGTGATGGGTCACCGGTAATATCGATGGCGCTACGTATTTCTTGTTGTGAGGCACAATCGAAATTCGCACCCAATGATGCCAACGCTTCCATAATGACTGGATTCGGATTACATTTCACCGCATAATATGGTTTTACATCGGGTAATAGCCGAACCCAATTATTATAAGCACTCACAATTTCCCCTAAGTCCAAGATGTAAAAGGCTTCTTCACTTTGGCTTTTCTGTAAAAAATCATTGATGATTTCATAGATATCACTATCGGAACCATATAATTTCACATCATATTTTTGTAAGAAAGTATTATCGAGGTCTTTATATTCATTTATTTTGGGTTCGATACATATACTGGGTTTATGCTCATCCGATGGTATGATTTCGTCTTCAGAATCAGACATAATATATAATATAACTGGTATTATTTATTATGTTTTTCTTATTATCTTTTCCCAAATATTTTTTTCCAAAAATATCCCAAACAATGATTACTATAATCATCATCAATCAACGCCATATTCTGAAAGAGATATTCGGAACGTTTTGCAGATAAATACATATCAAATGTTCTGGTATTTTTTTTATACCTTTGCACATTCGAATTGTGCAAACTAATTGTTCCGTTGCTATCGCAACCGCCTGATTCTCGGACGTTTTGATGATGCAATGGTGTAGATATTTTCAATAAACGAAATTTGTGTATTGTCCCAATGATTTCCATATCTTCTTCATCAATATGTTTTATCCATTGAAATACCTTACTGTTTTCTTCGGAATCTATATAATGTGTATTATAAATATCGGTTAATATTTCCTTCAGTATCCGAAACGTATCTTTATTTATGACAAAATTATTATCTTCCAAATAAGCCCAGTTATTTTTTAAGTGCGTATAATACGGTATAGTTTTTGCATTACCAAAATCAATTACCATTAACTCTTGAGCATCTTCATATAATAGCAAATTTTCTGTATGATAATCACCTTGACTATAACCAGTATCTACGGCAATTCGCAACAATTCATAACGAGCAATATTATAGACATTTTTTAAACGTACTGAAAACTTCGCTAATGACATATCATCATATTTATCAATGGTTTCATTACCTGGGTGTGATTTTATATCTTGAATAATGGGTTTTATAATATCACTAGATACTACATAATCAGGTATGATATATTCCATACCAAAAATGGCGATGTAAAAATTATCATCTATATTTTCTTTATGCATTTTATGGAATTCATTAAATAATTGGTTAATAATAATTTTTCCGTTTTTATCTGTTTTATTAGTGAATAATTTCTTCAGACCCTTATAGTTATTGGAATAATAACTATATAATTTCGAAAATAATATAATGGGTACATTTCGATTTAAATTCATTAATCCAAGTTCGGATATTTCTGATTGTATATTGATTTCATTAAAGAAATGATAAGGTGTATTATAGTATTGTATGGTATTTTCATTGGAACAACTCGTATATTCCCATTTATCTTTGGATTTTGTTTCACTCACCAGTGAAATCTTAATGACAATATTCAATACATTCTCCATTTCACCATATACATTCATATAGAAATAAGGTGATAAATTTGGTTTTAATCGGAATCTACACTTGAATACAAATGAATAGGCGGAATAATCAGCCAGTAAAGTGATTACACTATTTTTAATAAAATAGTAAAATGACTGTTCTGCATTGCGAGGCGTTTTGGTTTCCCGTTTGGTTTTTATAAATATATAATTATTATAATACATTCTAATTATATATTGCGATATTTCTATATATTTTTCATATATTTTTCTTTGAATTCTTCGGGTGTCATAATTGGAATACCTTTTGATTCCGCATCTTTGGTTTTATTGGATACATCATCGTGTGATTTGACAATCAAAATAAATGTGTCTTTCTTGATACCATCTTCCAAAGTAGCACCCACCGTTTTCATATATTCAATAATTTCCTTATCTCGAACCTTGGTCATTACTATTTTCTTACCATAAAGTGGATTACTCGTATCTTTTACTACTGGTTCTTTACCTTTTGGAGTCATTTTCGCGGCATCGGTGGATAATTTACTTTCCAAATCACATTCTTTTAAGAAGGCCAAAAACAAAGGAATATTTTCAACGAATGATTTCGAGTTTTCGGGGCCAATTCCATCCACACTACGTAACATTTGGATTTTTTCAGGATTCGATTCACCACTGGTCAAAATATTCGGGTATTTATCTAGAATAGGTTTTATCTTACGGCTACCCATTCCACGGCCTAATAAATTAGAAGCCACCATAATTTCCAATAAACGAGCACCCGCTACTTTATCACGAATACCATTATAAATCTTTTCAATCATCTTGTCTTTGAAACCTTCCACCTTATTAAAATCCGCCTTATCCATTTTCAATATTTTTGGTATGGTATCATAACCCGCTGTCATGATTCTTTTCACATTACCACCCGATAATCCATCGACTTCTAATTCAGTGAAAAAGGCCGTAATATTTTTCTCACGAACGGTAATATCATCTTCCACATTTTCTAACATAATATCTACGTGGGTTGATGTCCATTTATATGGCACATCTGGCATCTTCGCTTTTACCGCAGGTGTGGTAACTGATTTAATATATGGAATTACATCTCCTGAACGTATCATTTGTATGACCGCACCAACACCAATTTTATTTTCTTCGATAAATTTACCATTAAATCCAGTAGCATATTCGATAGTAACGCCACCTAGACGAAGTGGTTCGATGCGTACACGTGGTTTCAAATAACCATCCTTACTAGCTGACCATATAACATCTATTACTTTTGCTTCGGCCATTTGGTCAGATAATACCATCTTAAATGCAAATGCGTGTTCTGGATTACCTGCTTTACGAGGGTGTATTTTATCTTCATTTACAATAATACCATCTATTTCATACATATGTGATGTTCGCCAATCCACTAATATTTCAGATAACATTTCGTTTGATAATTCGGAAACAGATTTATTCATAACGACTTCGTATTTTAGTTCATCCAATAACTTCATTTGTTCACTGGGTTTTAAAGAAGGTTTTATCACTTCATATGTAACAAAATGTAAATCTTTTTGTAATTCTTTTGCTTGTTTATCCATACTTTTGGAATTGATAATACCAGATACCAAATTACGTGGATTCGCAAATTTTTCTTTATATTTTGTTTCAAATACATTCTTTGGAATAATAAATTCACCACGTACCACATAACCTTTATGTTTAGGTAATTTCAAAGTGGATATCAAATGGCTAATATCTTGTCCTACATTACCATCACCACGAGTATATAATTTGGCATCATCGCCTTCGGTCGAATACATACCACTTACCCCATCTAATTTACAGGATAATACATAAGGTCCTGGGTATTTTTCCACCCATTTCGTCAATACATTAGAATCGGGTTTTATTTTATCCATAGATGCCATTTGGTAAGGTAATCTTACTTTGTTCTTTTCGATGGGAGCACCTATTTCTGTCATTAATCTATGATTTGGGTATTTATTATCCAAATAGTCGCGAATGACATCATATTCATTATCGGTGATTAAAGGATGCATATTATGATAATAATGGGTACATAATTCACAAATATCGGTCAAATCTTTTTCAGATAAATTTTCGATGATAGAGATACCTTTAGTTTTGAATTCATTGATCAAGGTAATGAGTTCCTGATTGGTTTTGGGAGGAGTTGAATCGGTATTGATGGATTTTGTATCTATTTTTTTTTTCATAGTTTTTACTTTAGGTTCTCTTATTTTTTTACTTTTAAGTTCTTTTTTAATTTCGTTAATAGGTACAATATTTATTTGAGAAGGTTCATTTGTATAAGCAGGTGGTAAAATAGGATTTTCAGAGGACACAACGACAGGTAAATTATCAGGACTAATATCAGAAGATGTATTCAATTCTTTTGGTGGTGACCCGACTTTACTTAATAATTTGGTTTCACAATCAATTACACGTTTTTCGAGAACATTGATTTCTTCATCTTTAGTAACTCCTTTTACTTTAGGTTCTCGATTTTTTTCTGTTTTTATCTTTTTTACTTTAGGTTCTCGATTTTTTGCAGTTTTTTCTATTTTAATGAACTCGGATATTGGTTTATTCATATCGATTATAATAGGAGAACCATCTTTTGTTTGTACCGCCCTTCCGTCGATACGTTCAACAGGTTCTTTATATTTCAGTTTCAAGAAATCGAAAATATCTTTTTCGGTCTTGAATACCTGACTCACTTTACGCTTTTCTAGATTCTTGACTGGAAATGCAACGTTACTTTCAGCGTTCAAGTCGCTGAAAGCTGTACGATCTTTTTTCTTATTGGTCATTATAGTAAATTCGTGTTCATTCAAAGAATAGCCCATTTTCAAGGCGTGACCACGCATCACCGTATTAAATGCTTTACTACCCGTGAAATATAATACTGAAAATGGATATTCTTCTGGAGTAGCATATAAAAAGTCAATACGACGAGCATGTTTACTATTTTTCAATTTACCGATGACCAAACATTTATGACTACCACGAGAGAGAACTTCGATGATAATTTTTTGTTCGATTAAAGAATCGATGAATTCTTTGAATACTTTATCAGATGGAGAAGTTATGATAATATCGATATCACCAGATGTTTTTGCACCACGACGGTAACTACCGACAATTTCATAATTTGATCCAGGTTCTCGAATTTGTTTAAAACTTTCTTCAAAGATTTTTTTATATTCATCGATCTCACTACGCGGAATTCTTTCTAGGATATCTTCATAATAACGAAGACCTATTTTTTGTTTATCATTGAGAACTTCATCTTGTTTTTCACGTAATTCGGATATCGTTGTAATACCCGTTGCCACCAATTCTTTGGCTTTTTTCGGCCCAACCCCATAAATATCGCTTAAAATGTTCTCGGGATTATCTTTTTCTCGTTCTAATAGTTCGAGAGTACCTGTTTGTATGTATTCTTTAAATTTTGACATAATCGTTTCACCTATACCAGGTTTTCCTTTGAGTTCATTGATATCCATAATATCCGTTGTAAAAGACATAACAGTTTCTTGTGCGTTTTTATATGCACGTGCTTTCATTTGTTCTCCTTTTTTCGACATTAAAATCGAAAGGCGTTCTAATAAGTCGATAAGTTTTTCATTAAGCCGTTCTTTTTGGGATGATTTTATATCCACAGTTTCATCGGTAATTTTAATAGGAGATTTCTTAGGTTCTCGAGTTTTCTCTTTAGGTTCTCGAATTTTTTTCGTTTTATCTTTCTTTTCCTTTTTATTTTTTAAATCTTTTATTTTTGCAATTTGTACTAAATCCATATATATAGTTCGTATAAATTATATGCGTTATTGTAATACATAATTATTTTGTAATAGTTATGTAATTGTAAAGTAATTTATTACATTAGTTTTTGTTTCAAATTTTGAACTTCTGTTTTCAAATCTTGTATTTCTTTTACTAATATAGGAATGATACCGATATAATTCAATGATTGATAATTTTTACCATCTTTTTCGCCATTGACTAAACAAGGATACAGTTCTTGTACTTCGTGAGCAATAAATCCAAGGTCATCCATATTACTTAATTTATTATGGTAACTTACTGGACGTAATTTATCGACATTAAAAGTTTCATTTAAAGGTATAACATTGTCCTTAATACGGTAATCCGAATAATCTTGGAAAGATACAGCATAAACATTTCCACTTGAATAAGTATGTCCATTTATGCCGACACCTCCCGCAATAACAACAGCACCACTACTTGCATCCGTACTTTGTGTGGTAGAGCCAATATATAAATTGCCTCCTAATGCAATTCCGCCATTTACAGTTAACGCACCAGTAGTGTAACTAGTAGTTTTGGCAGATGACCCGATATATAGATTGCCATTAAAGCTTACATCATCTCCTACAAATAAGTTGTTATTAAACGAAACATCGCCATTGGTAAATAAACGATTATTTAACGATACATCACCCGATGTACAGAATATATTGAATTCGGATTTACCATATGAAAAAATATCATAATTGACGATTAAATCGCTATCTACATACACATTATTAATGAATGATGAATCACCAATGACAAAAAAGCGACCATTTGCGAAGAAATCATTATTAATGGTATTTCTTCCATTGATAGTTAAATTGCCGTTGATTGTTCCATTGCCACCAATGAATAATCTGGAATTAGCACTAATATCACCTTTTACTACCAATCTAGAATCGATAGTTGTTTCATTATCTACAAATAAACGATTATTCATATATACATCACCGTTTTGAATCGATTCACCACCTACATACATATTACCATTCATAGAAGCATCATTTCCAACATAAAATCGTGAATTTATAGAGGCATCGCCGAGAACAAACATATTGGCATTCATAGAGACATCACCTAATACAAACATACGCGAATTTATAGAACTGTCACCATCGACTGTTTGAGAACCAGAAGTAGTAACATTACCCGTATTCGTGGTATCACCACCGACCGAAAGATTTGCACTTAATGCAGTATTACCATCAACGAATAAACTCGAATTCATACGGGTTTCACCGCCTACATATAGACGATTATTCATAGATACATCGCCTGTTTGTATTTGTTTTCCAACGATATTTATTATTCCGCCGATGTTTACATTATTTGTTACAGATAAATTTGAACTGAATGAGGCATCGCCAACTAGGTATTGTTTTCCAGTAACATTTAGGTTACCTCCGATATTTGCAGTAGAACCTAGATATATTCTAGAATTCATACTAGCATCATAGGCTACAAATAATCTAGAATTTAATGATGTATCACTAGTGACATATAATCGAGAACCTATAGTAGAATCTCCAGTTTGAATAGAATAACCATTGATAGATAAATTACCGTTTAGAGCTGTATTTCCACCTACTGATAAATTGGAATTCAATGCGGTGTTACCAGCAACAGTTAAAGTAGAATTCATTATACTATTACCAGTGACAATGACTCTAGATGATAAAAATGCATCGCTGGTTATATAAACGCGATTATTCATTTTTGCATCGTTGGCGACAAATAAACGATTATTCATCGAAACATCTCCGTGTTGTATGGATTGATTATTCACATATAAATTACCACCCACGGTTGCGTGAGATGCAGTAGTTAATGTACTATTTGATTTAATCATACCATCTACATATAAGTTAGAGTTCATCGAAGCATCACCTCCGATATTTAATCGTGAATTCATAGAAACATCTCCTGTTTGTGTAGTTTTTCCACCAATAGTAACATTACCATTCATAGATGAATCGCCGCCTACAAATAGACGTTTATTCATACTGACATCATCGGAAACCACTAATCGAGAACCCAATGTAGAATCTTTTGCAACGAATAAACGAGAATTCATCGAAGCATCCCCTGTTTGAATTAATACTCCTGCGACGGTTGCATTACCATATAAGAAAGTATTTGAACCCACATATAAACGAGAATTTAAAGAAATATCACCACCCACCGTTACCTTACCAGTAATAGCAGAAGTTCCACCAATCGTAGTATTACCAGCAACATTTAAACGCATATTCAACGATGCATCACCTGTAACGAGTAAACGAGAACTTAAAATAGAATCTTGTGTAACAAATAAACGAGAACTCATAGTTGCATCACCTGTTTGAGTACTTTTTCCAGTAACAGATAAATCACCAGTTACAGATGCATTCGAAGTAACATATAATCTGGAATATAAATAGGCATCATTACTTAAATATAAACGTGATTTCATAGTAGAATCGCCATTCACCATTAAACGTTTATTCATAGAAGCATCACCAAATAGGATAATACGACCATTTAATGACATATCATTTCCATAATAATTACCACCAATATTTAGGTCGGATGTTATATTTAATCTACCACATATTTTGACATCTTGTTTAACGTGTAAATTTGCACTAAACGATGCGTCACTACCAACAAATAAACGGGAATTAAAACTAGCATCATTTTTTATAATGAGTCGAGAATTTACCGAAAGGTCTCTGCATATATGTACATTACCACCAAAACTGGCATCACTTTTTACAGATAATTTGCTGGCGAAACTAGCATCAGAGGCCACATACAAACGTGACTTTACATATACATCGTTAAAAAAAATATTATTAGTAGTGGTTGTGACAGCTCTACTATTTTCGTCCAAAGAAAATGATGTATATTGTGTATTATCACCTGTATTTGATGTGGTATTTAAACTATTTAACGCAGCAACTAATACATTTGGTGTTACGTAAGTTTTTCGTGATTTTTGCCAATCAGAAAACATCCAATTTATAATATATGTGAATACTATTATAAATTACAAAATAATTATTAGAAACCAGGTTCATCCGTAAAAATCTGGGTAGCATTTGTATTTAAAGTTTTGGTTTCAGTGACAATATTGAAAAAATCGTGGATATATGTTTCTAAATGGAAATATCCAAAAGTGGTTAATAATCCACAACAAAAAACAATAATAGTATCACGTACCATAAATTTCAACGGTTTATCTTCTTTATCTAAATACTTCATTTCCGCGAATTTGATGACAAAAAATAAAACTGCAATGATAATCGAAATTACAAATATGTTATCCATAAGTTGTATAATAAATTATGAAAAAAATATATGATAAATAAAACGAATCGAAAAGATTATTTTTTCAAAATCAACGTAGGATAAATATACCAAAATAAATGCCACGTCCATTCTAAAAAACGGCCAGATTGTGCAGAAGTAATAGTGGTTCTGGTAATCCACGTATAAAGGTTCTCATAAAATTTTTTTGGTAAGCATCGAATAATATCTTTATGTACCAAGAATTGTGCGGAACCTCTATAACCACTTGTCCAATCGGGATTCGGTAAAGATTTCATTGGAATATATTCTTCTATGAAATCTTGATACCAATCTAATATTGATTGATATCCATAATCATTACCGCGAATATCGCCTAAAATAATCTTATCATTTACATTATAATATGGTCGTTTCGATAATAAAGCAATTTCAAAATGATTTATGATACTACCGCTATGATGCCAAGCGAACTCTTCATCGTGACAAAAAAATGTATATTCGGGTAGCACATCATAATAATCGACAATATATTTTAAATAAACACTGGCTTCATTACCTTTATTTACGGGGACATTATATGGATTTTCGGGGGTCTCTTTATCGTATACCATAATATTTGCATCGGGAGCAAACTCTTTGAATTTTTCCGTCCAACTAGTATCACGTTTATATCGACTGACCACAATGTTCATTATAATGTATAAATATATAATTATAATGATTTTATTATCTTATAATCCCCTGTTTATGATTCAATCGAATAAGATTTATATTATTTTTTTGAATGCAATGATATACTAAATCTTCTCCTACAAAACGACAACCTTCTTGTAAATATTCATTAATATTATTATATATTGAAAAGTATTTTTCCATTACATTCATATTACCAAAAGCCATTTGGTCATTTACACAAAGAATTCCGTGGTCGTCACCTAATGGTATGTATATATTATTTTCATTACTATTAATAAACCAATTATAATCTAATTTATTAAAGGCGAATGTATCCATTCTATAATTTATTATAAGGTCATATTGAACATTATGATTCGTCGAATATTCTTTGAAATCATTAAATACTCGTTGTCTATTATATATCATTCTTGTACAATTATGTCTATTCACGTGTTGATATTTTTCATCAATATAAAATGGAATGATTTCTTCATTATTTAATGTTTTCGGATGATATAAAGCACGAAAAGATTCAACATCTTCATCCAATTCTGGACTATGACTTAAAAAAAAATCGACTTCATTATTTTGAACAATATTTTCCATTATATTATTATAATGTTTTTTAAAATGTAATATTCGTCCGGCTATCAAAATTGCAAGTTTCATTATAATATATAAATATATAATTATAATGATTTTTTCACAGATTTTTATAATATGTAAATATATATATGTCATTTTTTAGAACAACTAGAGCACGTACATTACGTAGTAATATATGTGGTTCTCAATGTGACAAACCGTGCTATTCTAGAAGATTTATCAGATTAGGTTATAATAAACCAAGAATTCAATATTCACCTATACCATACCCTCCAGCTAGTTTTGAGGGCGACCCTGGAAATAATACTGTTACCTTATTCTGGTCAGAACCAGTGTATAAAGGAAATTTTGAAATATCATATTATACTGTTAAAAATATTACTTTAGATATATCTACTAAAATAGATGGACTTACTACAACATTTACTGGCTTAACAAATCAACCATATACATTTACGATAACAGCAACAAATAGCGAAGATTATACTAGTACGACTTATCAAACTGTTACTATTACGCCATTTGATGTGCCAGGAGCTCCAACAAATGTAACTGGAACCCGTGGAAATGGAGAAGTAACTGTATCTTGGACAGCACCTTCATCTACTGGGGGGACAGATATTACTGAATATACAGTTACATCTAGTCCTGGCGGATTTACTGCAATCTCAACTACTACTACTGCCATAGTAACTGGATTAATCAATGGAACTTCATATACATTTACAGTTATAGCTACCAATAGTGTAGGCAATTCACCAGCTTCAGTTGCTTCCTCATCTATTACACCAGCCACTTATCCAGATGCTCCTACTGGATTATCAGTATCCAGAGGTAACGGCACTGCAACTATCAGTTTTAGTGCACCTTCCGATAATGGAGGCAATACTATAACAAATTATTTATATTCGACGAATGGTACAATATATACATACGCAAATACTACTTCTAGTCCGATTACCATTAGTAATTTAACAAATGCAAATCTATATACTATTTATTTGAAATCGGTAAATGAAGTTGGTACGAGTGAAAGCTATGGTTCAGTTACCATCGACCCAGTAACTGTCCCTGGACAACCAAGTATATCAGCAACAAAAGGTGATAGTTCCGCAACTATTAGTTTTTCCGCGCCTTCTAATAATGGTGGTAACGCTATAACAAGCTATAAATATAAAGTTGATACAGGCGATTATGAATTATTAACTTCTACTATGATAAACCAAAATTCATTTACCATTAATGATTTAATAAATGGAACAGAATACACGATTTATCTGAAAGCAACAAATGATATCGGAGACAGTGAACCAGGTTCAACGACAGTTACACCAGGTGATGTGCCAGTTGCACCATCGATCGATTTAGTGCCTAGTGACGGAGAAATAACATTATATATTAACACTGACTATGCATTACTAGAGAATAATAGAGGTAGTAGTATAACAAGTTATGAATATTCTATTGATGACGGTGAACGTTATATACCAACTACCCAAACTACTACAACTATTGATCGATTAGAAAATGGCAATACATACACGGTTATGGTAAGAGCGGTTAATGCCAATGGAACAAGTCAGACAACGACTAGTACTTCCACCCCTTTTGCTACTGTTTAGGCCAGGTATGAATCTGTATTATACAGTAATTTGGTGTATCACGAGTATATGGAGTCACTACAATGTTCATTATAATCTATTCACATAAAATTATAATGAAAAATCAATTATTTAGTTATAGTTCTTCAATACCATCTAACACAAAGTCGCTCGATGCTTTATTCGATGAAATATCATCCAATACATCAAACCCACTTAAATCTATCATATCGGTATGTATTTTGATTTTATCATCTTCATCGTGACTGCTATCTTCTTCTTCTTCTAATTTGCGACGGAAGGCATTATTTGTACTAATTTCTTCTAATCGCTCAATCGTCTTCGGAGCACTAATTTCATTTTCTTTTCCAGCAGAGTCCAACACAGAATCCATATCATTAAACGATAGACGGGTAATAACATTTTCATTATCCATATTCTGAATGGCGGGAACAACTGATGGGATATTATCTTCCGCAATTTTGACATCATCTACGGTTTTCTCAGCAGTTTGTACGATAGGTTCTGGAACAGGTTCTTCGATATTCTCAATAATGACTTCCTCTTCTTCTTCTACTGATTCATCCATATAGGCACGTATAATCGCTTCGGTTGGAATACTTTCACGAATGGCATTCAATATACATTCTTGTATAATCGTTTCTAGTTCTCGATTATTTTTTTGTACTTGTAACGGAGTGATATTCTTTTCAAATAAATAGACATTCATATAAACTTTACGAGCAACATTAATATAAACTTTATGAATGAATGAATCTAACTTAGGAATAGAAATATCGATTTTCTTTTGTTTATTACCTACACGGATACAAGTAAGTACTTTCAATTGAATAATATGAACACACGAGATTAAATCCTCTAAATAATTACAACCACTACGTTCGATGATACGCTTACGTTCTTCTTCGACGATTGTATTATTCCATTTTGGCACACGAGATAATAAATTCTGAAACGTCATTAAATATTTATTCGCTTCATCATTATCTAAACATAGTTTCCAAGCTTCATTGAAAATAGATTTCACACCTTCATTTACCAATGGTGTAAAAATACTAATTAAACGGGCACACCATTCATTACGTGCTTCATTTAAATTGGAAATCACAAAATCATCCATTTTAATTAATAAAATAAATCCACAATTTTTTATATTGTTTTTAACGAACTATAGAATATCCAATAAATAAAATAATTTTTGTATAAAGAAAAACGGGAAATTTTTATCAATGAGTTCATCGTCAGGAGTGGTACCAAACCAAACCGCTGTAAAATATGGGACATAACATAATGAATCCTTCAAATCTTTTTCATATTCTTCCAATGAATAATTGAGAACACCATATTCCAATAGTTTCTTATAATAATAATGTTTAAAGAGTTGATATATGATTTTGATATCGGAGACATTGAAACTTTCGATGATAAAGAAAATGAGGTCTTGAGAACCTTTTCCGATTGCACAATGTTGCCAATCTAAAAAATAAGGTTCATAGTCATTCGACGTATCATAAAATATATTGGGTGATTTTATATCTCCATGAATAAAGGTTAGATTATGATTGGCTAGGTTCTCTTGTATATTCTCGAAATCATCAAAAATATCTTTACATTTTTGAATACTATTCTCAGATAATACACCTTTCCATTTTTCCGTAAAGAGTTCTATTTTATTGGAGATAAATTCTTTAAAAAAAGGACGGAAAATAGGGTCATTCGATTTTTTTAATCCAGTAAATTTGGATAATATCGTATGATTCCAAAAACTAGAATGTAATTTCGCCATACGATCCACGATTTTCAAAGAAATATCAATATTCTCGATAGATAAATTCATATTCAATTTCATCTTTCGGGTCAATAGGTTCTCCAATACTAATCCGGTATTGATATTATTTTCTTTAATAAGACCTATAAATTTCGGTATTTTTATATTGACATATTTCGATACTTTTTCATAAAAATAATATTCTCTTTCATATAATTGTAATTGTTTGGCCATATCGGATAACGACGTTACATTTTTATTTTCATATTTTAATACACAATCTTGTATTTCACCATTAACACCGATCTGAAGACCTACGACATCTGCGATAAAACCACCTTTATACTTGTTTTCATCAATGTTAATATCACTGATATTCATTTCAATGCTATCATAAATCATTTGTTTCAAGTTCTCGATAGAAGACATATTATATGTATAAAGTATATTAATATTTATATCTGTAAAATCTTTGATTGATATATTTACACCATAATGTTGAAGTTCGGATTTATTATATATTGTTTCCATACCAATTAAACATCGAGGATTTACGGATTTACCACTTAATAATCCTGTTTTGGAATCTTCAAAAATAAAACATTTATCATTTGCTATGCCATATTTATTCATCGCCATTATATAGGGTTCTGGATTCGGTTTTCCAACCAAACAATCCTGTGCTGAAATTATAAAATCGATATATCGTTCTATTCCTATATATTTTACAATAGTTTCTGCTACAACTCTATTACAATTCGTGACAATACTTATCTTATGTCCTGCCTCTCTGATTTCTTTTAAAAATTCGGTAATGCCCGTAATCATTTTTATTTTATCAATGTTTTTGATAAATCCTTCATCCTTTTTTTTTGATAATTCGAGAACATCGATATCGCTATTCGGTAAATAAGTAGATAGAACATATTTATCATTATTCCCTTGTATATTTTTCTTAAATAGACTCGGTGTCAATTCCATGTTATATGTTTTTAATATATCGTGCCATACCTCGAAATAAATATCATCTGTAACAACTAATGTACCATCTAAATCAAATAAAAACGCATAGGTATTATCCATATATTGTTTTAATTCTTTGGGAGTACCCAATGAAAACACTTGTTCTCCGTTTAATTCATAACCTTTGAAAATATGATTGTCATTTATCATTTCTTTGATTACACAAGATGTATATGGTTCATTCGTTGTATATGTCTTTTTATTTAATATATGATTACAATATTTATATAATGTATGAATATTCGCGAAAGCATATGCTCCCGTATTTGCATTATTCGATATTTTCTGTTTTTCCGCAATATTGATAATAGTGGAACTTGTATCCAATTCGATATAAGAATAAATAGGTGGTTCATTTTCTCGGTGGATATAAAATACCATATTATCGTCCGAGTTTCTAAAAATATCGATAATATTTTCGGTATAAAAAGTATCACAGTCCAATATCAATGACTTTTCATTATATTGATAATGTTCCAATATATATTGGATACCGATGGATAATGTTTCAGACGCACCACTCGTATTAGTTTCTAATCTTATAAGTTTTATAAATGGATATGTTTCTGCTATAAAATCTGAAAAAGAAAACTTATCTAAATAATTATTATAAATCATAAAGACTTTGTCGTCTCCACCTATCGAAATGTTATCTATTACATATTGTATCATTCGTTTTTCAAATATTTTAATCAAAGCTTTTGGCTCAGCATACCCTTCTTTCATAAATCGTTCCCCTTTTCCGCCTAATGGAATAATAATATTCATTTACTAATATAATTATTTATAATTTTTTTTTGAATAATTTTACCGCGAACAAATATAATCGAAAATACATAATAATAATAGTTTTTCACAACGATATTCGGATTTTATCTTATCAAAATACATCAGCGCATCGCATTTATTCAATTTATTCATATGATTTGTATTTTCTATCCATTTTATTAAATCCAAACACGATATTCCCTTTTCATAAAATTCGGTGGCCAAATCTACCATATCTTTATGTTTATCTTGAGTGGTATCTTTTTCGTTACCATTGGGTAATAATAGTGCCGATATTTTATCGCTAATCCATTCATTTGTGTCATTCTCAATATCTTCAAAATGAAAATGTTTCTTAATATTATATTGATGTAAATTGATAACCTTACCATCTACTATATACTCTGGTACATATATCTCACAAAAACGCGATAATATGGGATTCAATAACTTTTGTTTATTCTCTACAATTATAAAAAATCTCGTGTTCGCACTGAATAATTCTATACATCTACGCAATGCACTCTGAGCATCTATTGTCAAATTATCTGCATTTATCAAGACAATGGTTTTAAATAGCACACCTGAATTGGCTTGTATATTCGTTTTCGCAAAAAACTTCAACTCTTCTCTTATAAATTTAATCCCTTTACCGTGAGCACAATTTACCAACATTACATTGGTTTTTAGCTTCTTATTATCATTCTTATATATTTTGTTTAAAAAATTATCCACGATGGTGCGTTTGCCCGAACCCGATGAACCGTGGAATATAATATGTGGTATTTTATTTGTTTCATAAAAATAATCCAACTTTTTATAAATATTTTCGTGAATATTCAATGACATTCGAGAACCTTACATATTCAATCGATAATTTTTTATATAATTTTTATTCAAAGATATTATTTCGATTTTATTGCTTTCTATATACAATTACAATCATAGTAATCACAATACCATATATGCAATTAAACATAAATAAATTTAGTATGAATTTATATACATAATATGGAAATGCGTGATGCTAGTTTTAATGCAACGAATAATGGTCATTATGATGAATTTGCCAATGATGTTACGTATGCATTCAACAATATTGGATATTTTAAAGTGTTTATTTACACGGACGCGAGTGGTTTGACGTATGCGAAAGACTCCAATAATAATGATATTAACGACCGACTAGTTACCAGTATGTCTTATATGTATCCTTATGTAGTTGAGGGTACCGGACAAGTAGTATTTGGACAATTCACTATAAAATTCGATGACGAATCAACTTTTTCAAACGGTGATGATAATGAAACTGCTTATTGGTATTCCATTGAAGGTGAAGTAGGTATTAAACAATTAACATAATATTATATTATCCTATTATATTATATTATTTTCCAATGTCCGATAATAATTCGAGAACCAAATATATTACTATTGATACGAGAACTTCAACAAATGAATTCTTTCCATTATCTGAATATTGTATTTATTTACCCGATGAATTACATCAAATCAAATCTATGACAGTATCGTGTATTGAAGTCCCCGTGACATTCTATAATATTTCCACTTATATGTATAATAATTTTTTTCGAATTATCAATGATACCAATGAAGTATATGAAGCTATTATGGTGATATTACCCAATGATAATTATACGTTTTCTAATATATGTCCAGCTTTACAAACCGCCATTTCGTGTAGTTGCATAGGTGAGAACATTACTGTATCCTTATCTCCTACGAATACCATTGAATTCAAATCGAAATTGGGTAGATATACATTACAGTTCGATACAGATATAACAGGAAATGTCGATAATAAATGTTGGAAATCGAAATTGGGTTGGTTATTAGGGTTTCGTTTTCCGAACTATACGATAGAGCCGAATTCCATAGTTACCGCAGAAACCATATGTGATTTTACTCGACCACGATATTTATATTTATCTATTGATAATTGTCATAGTGAACATAAAAAACATTCATTTGATTCTTCTCTATTCTTCGACCATATTGATAAACATATTATTGCTCGTATTACATTGGAAAATCGTGGATTTCCGTATGGGTCTATACTCCCCGCCAATATCGTGAATGGTTTATTAGTAAGTGATACTCAAATTTATCGAGAACCTATAAAAGTAAAAAAACTGAAAATCAAATTATTGAATGAGTACGGTTATGTCATGAATATGAATGGTTTTGAATTATCTTTTTTACTAATTTTGGAACAAACCAAAGGTAAAGAAGATACCCAAAATCGAGAACAAGAACAATCTAAGGCATAAAAGGATGTTCTGATTCTTTTTGTACTCTATAAAAGTATTTTTCCATATCAATCGCTGTAACTACTAGAGTATGTCTTTTTTTCGTATTATTATACACATACTGAGGATTTTTATATCTAGGTGGTAAATTTAAAAATTCTTGTTTTACCTTAAATGTTTTGGGTGATAAAATATTATTCGTATAATTCCATTCATAATCAATGGTTTCCATTTTCGTCATATAATTAATATTTTTATATAAATTTGCACCATATTCAATTGCATTTTTACGGATTAAACAAATATTACATACTCCTTTTCGAACTAACCATAATATATCTATATCTGTATCAGCATATCGTTTCAGAAGATTATTCGTACGGTTTACACTTTCTGAAAAGAATTTACAAGTGTCGTGAATAAACAAAAACCAGGCATCTTGTGGTAGGATATTATTCTTCAATAATATATCCACGCCCACCCAATTTCCGTAATCCGATAGATTTTGTTTGATTTTCACTTCTATATGACCATCTTCAAAAACTTCGTATGATTCTTCTTCTTCTGCTTGATAAACTAATATATATTTGTTTTTCCATTCATTTGGTAAGGATTCCAATAACATATCTAAAGCAGGTTTATATTTTTGTATGGTTGTAATGGAAACATAAAATGTAGTCATTTATAATATTTATATTATCAAAACATTTTTTTTATGACAATTTTAATATATTTAGTTGTTTCGTAAATACATAACGTTCGGGATGCATTGTTTTACGTCTTAAATTACAAGATAAACAAGATATTACTACATTATCATTATTATGACCATAGTCATTATCTAATCTATCTAGAGTCCATTGTTTCGGTTCTCGAACATATTCATAGAGAACATTCACGGGTTCTTTACAATAATAACATTTATTTTCACAATTTACCATTAATTCGAGAACATCATCGATAGTGACTAATTTTTCCTCATTTAATTTATCTTTTTCGATATCTTGTGCTTTATATCCATATATTTTTTGGTTGATCTGTCTTATGATAAAATCACAATGTTCTCTCTTTTTTTCATCCTTTTCCTTTATATTTTGGATTAGACACCATTGATATGGAGAACTTAGTTCTTCTTGCGTAAAATTCCATTTATTGGTCGTTGTAATCTGTCTCTTTTGCTTTTCCTTCTGGGTTTTTACTGTCTTTTCCTTTTTTTCTTTTTTCTGAGGTGGATCAAATGATACTGATAATTTTTTTATCTTTATTTCATCCTTTCTTTCATTATCCATTATTTCATCTCCCATTCTCGATATAGTATATTATATCGAGAACATTTATCTAATATTTTATCTTATCTTCTTTTTCCATCCATTTTCGAAAACTTATTTGTGCTTGTTCTCGATTTACTTGTATTATTGGTATTTTTCGATGTTCTAAATCCTGATTTATTTCATCATATATGAATTCATCATCGAATCCTATTTCTTTTGCATCATTTCGAGTATTACCATAATAGATTTTATCGATTCTTGCCCAGTATATGGCAGATAAACACATCGGACATGGCTCACAAGAGGTATATATCGAATATCCGCGTAAATCAAATGAACCTACCTTTTTACATACATTACGTATGGCCACTATTTCTGCGTGTTGTGTCGGGTCATTGTCAATAGCGACTCGATTATGCCCACCATCGATAATATCACCTTTTTTATCTATGATAATAGCACCAAATGGCCCACCGCCTTGTGTAATACTATATTCCGCTAAATTACAAGCTTCTTTCATATATTGAATATCGGGTTCAGTCATTTCTTTCTCTAGAATAGAAAGTATATAAATATTTTATTATATGAACTAGTATATGTTTTTTCTAACTATTGTATTCCTGTTGTATTTACCACTCGGTAATACATTATTTATTTCATCTAAATATCTACCATCGTTAGTAAATGTGAGTAAAGGTTCTCGACTGTTTGTA
>Ga0114975_10000533_pt1 | contig 28808 bp, 56 predicted proteins | sample S_130626_EF_Meta_FD_87031 | JGI IMG/M metagenome (GOLD analysis project Ga0114975, IMG submission 87031) | Freshwater microbial communities from Lake Simoncouche, Canada to study carbon cycling - S_130626_EF_MetaG | ecosystem: Environmental > Aquatic > Freshwater > Lake | place: Lake...
ACGTGCTGATACTCCTAAATACGTGCAAGAATTTTTAATGCAAGTATTGAGTATGGTTATTCAAGCAGGTAATGGTCGTGATGAGGTTATTGAAACTATTAAAGACTTCAAACGAAATCTCAGCAAACAAGATAGTTGGACAAAAGGTTCTCCTAAGAGTGTTAATAAACTAACAAGCTATGGAGAACTAGAAGCAAAGAGTGCAACTGGTCGTGCTAATATGCCCGGGCACGTTCGTGCGGCATTGAATTATAACTATCTACGTAGAGTTAACGGTGATCAATATAGTCAAAGAATTGTTGATGGTATGAAGGTAGTAGTTTGTAAACTAAAATCTAATCCATTAAACTTTACAAGTATTGCTTACCCAACAGATGAACTACGATTGCCAAAATGGTTTACGGAGTTGCCTTTTGATGATGAAGCAATGGAACAAACACTTGTCGATGAAAAGATTGACAATTTACTCGGGGTATTGAATTGGAACATCAAAACCAATATCGATACTAATTCAACATTTAGTGATTTATTTACGTTTGGTTAAACTAATGTTTGACATTCGTAAAATATTCCACTATAATACACAGATAATCTTCCTAAATAACTTAAAGGACATAAAATGAAAGATACATTACTAGACATTATTCAACATACCTCAGCATTAGGCATTATTGACCTAATCAAGGTAACCGGTACTGATACATCTACCGTTATCAATGCAGTTGCAGAAGATAAAAGCGTTATCGTTACTGGAACATTCAAAAATCCTCACCCCGAATTCATCGGTGTATTTGGTATGCCTAACTTAGGCAAACTTAAAACTATTTTGAGTTTTGATGAATATGATAATACATCAAAAATTTCAATGACACGGGTAAATCGTGATGGTGTTGATACTCCTGATAGCATTCACTTTGAAACACTTGACAAATCATTTATCAATGATTATCGCTTGATGCCAAAAATAATTGCAGAAGATAAAGTAGGCAATGTTTCTTTCAAGGGAACAACTTGGAACGTAGATTTTGAACCAAGTGTTGCAAATATTCTACGACTAAAGAAGCAAGCAAGTGCTAACAGTGAAGAATCAACTTTTATGACTAAAGTTGACGGAACTGATTTGAAGATTTACTTTGGTGATCCTAGCACACACAGTGGTAACTTTGTTTTTCAAAGTAATGTCGGTGGCTCATTGACTAGCAAATGGCAATGGCCTGTTAATGCTGTCATTAGCATTCTTAGTTTGCCAGGTGACAAGCAATATCGCATCAGCGATAAGGGCGCAAGTGAAATCATTGTTGACAGTGGTCTTGCAGTTTATCAATATCTGTTGCCTGCAAAAACAAAATGATTAAGGGTCTACAAGGCACATGCGGAGTCACAGTATCAGCTGGAAACACTAGCTTGCCCTATATTTCTCCTAATAATAATAATCCTATTCAGGGTATGCTGAGAATCAATGGCACAGAGATAGAAGTGTTCAATGGCACTGGCTGGCAACTTATATCTTCAAGCTATGCCACAGTGACTTTGGATCAAGATATAATAGACGTAATACAGTGGGCACGTAAAAAACGTGATGAAGACTTTGAACTTGAACATTTAGCAAAAGAAAATGTTGCTATACAAGATTTAGTAAATCAAATTAAAGAGAAGAAGGATCAAATCAAAATGGTCCATATACTCACTAAAAAAGAATCAGAAAAATCAATTGAATGGGCTACAGCACCTTATGGATCAAGTTAATTTATCAAATAGTCATGACCCTGAATGGGCGTTATTCTTGCCAGCAGTTAGTAGTTTTTATATTAGCGGTTTAGGTAAACAACGTGAGGGTGAAAACTATTTTGACCAAGCACGTATCCCTGCAAGTTTTAACGGAGATGTTGAAAAACTAAATTTCTTAAATTCTAAAGAAGGCTTGTATTATTATAAATGGGGATTGTATTCTGCTGGTCACGCTAATTTAGATACAAACAAAATTGATCACAATGAAAGTATCATTCGCAAACGTGAAAAAGGTACATTCATCTTAGGTGATTCAGGTGGATTTCAGATTCTTAAAGGTCAATGGCCTGCTGATTGGAAAGATCCTAACTGCCCCCGCGCTATGGTAAAGCGCAAAGCAGTATTGAACTGGATGGATACATACATGGACTATGGTATGTGTTTAGATATTCCTAGCCAATCTGAAACTACTTTTCATATTAAAGACAAGAATGGTAATAGTGTACATGGAATTCAAAATGTACAAGATGCGATAGATGCTACTCATATTAATAATGAATACTTTATTAAAAATCGTTCAGGTGAATGTAAATTCTTAAACGTATTGCAAGGTCGTACTCATACTGATAGTGATAAGTGGTATGATGAAATGAAGAAATATTGTGACCCAAACATTTACCCAGACAATCACTTCAATGGTTGGGCATTCGGTGGGCAAACAAAGATTGATGTCCATCTTATGTTGCGTAGAATGGTTGATATTATATATGATGGATTGCTACAAGAGGGTAAGCATGACTTGATTCACTGTTTGGGTGTATCAATACTTGAGTATGCAGTGTTGTTTAGTGATATCCAGAAAGCTATTCGTAAGAATCACAACCCAAAACTACAAATTACATTTGACTGTGCTAGCCCATTCTTTAGTGCGGCTAAAGGTTTAGCATACTTCAATAACAGTATTGAGCATGAAAAGAAATGGTCATACAGTATGGAAAAAACTGCCGAAAACAAAGACTATGCTACTGATAATCGTAAATTTAGTACTGGTGTTTTGGCTGACGGCATCCATAAAGTCTTTACAGATAGTCCAGTAACTGATAAACTACTGATGCGGGACTTATGCTATCGAGGACAAGGATTCATTGGTCAACATGGTAAAGAAACTAAAACAAGTTGGGATACTTTGAGTTATACATTGTTACAAAGTCATAATGTTTATCAACATATGATTGCTGTTCAGGAAGCTAATCGTAAGTATGAAACCGGTGTTATTCCGGCAATGCTTAAACATGATTTGTCTGGTCTAACATTCAAACAAGTAGTAAATGAGGTATTTGCACAAAAGACTAGACAAGCTAGCCATGATGTTATTGAAGCACATAGCAATCTTTGGAAGCAAATGCAATCAGGTAGTCAAGGTATGAGTGGCAAGAAAACTGTTAACTCACTAACTAAGTTCAATGAATTGTTCGAATTTGTATAATGCATAATTTTATGATACAAGAAACACATGCGGCACCCATAACACATATGGAAATGAAAGATTCGATTACATTCAGGTCATCTACTAATAGTGAAATGCTAAAGATTGCACCTGATGGTTTCTATGTTCGTGGGGTGAAGGTATCACAAGACGAACGTGAGGCAGAAACAGTTTACAAAACATTTCATCAATGGCTCACATGGGCAACATTAAATAGGACTTTTTAAAATGGATATTCAACGAGAACAAGCAGAATTTGAAAAACGTAATCGCATCAAGCAACATGCCAGACGTATGATTTTCGTAACATTTCAAAAAGAGGGTATTCACAAATACCCAGCGGCAGCAACAGATCCATCACTTGCAACGGGTGATGAATATGATGTTAGCTTTTTAGCAACTCCACATCGTCACATCTTTCATTTTAATGTGGCTATTGAAGTATTTCACAACGATAGGGATATTGAGTTTATTCAATTCAAACGCTGGTTAGAGAACCTCTATAAAGGCGGTACACTTGAATTGAATTACAAAAGTTGTGAAATGATTAGTGACGATTTATATATGCAAATCGCCACTAGATATCCTGATCGTAACATTGAAATCACTGTAAGCGAAGATGGTGAGAACGGTGCTACGATTTATTACAATACAATTAAACCTTATCTTTCAACCGCTATTTAAAGGAAAACAAAATGGCAAAACTAACTTTTCAACCTAACCCCAAAGTTCATCAAATTTTTGAAGACCTAGAAAAATACAAAGAGTTTTGTGTAGACTTTGGATATAAGTATGATGAGACAACATTATACGACATGCGTTCATACGTATATCGTCAACATCAAAAACAACTTTCAGGTAAATGGCCTAAAGACAGTTGGGCTGAGGATGCACGTAGAATATGACCATGCGTAAACTTTATTATATGGGTCTTGAACCCTATAAAGCACGATACACATTACAACTAACAGATTGGAATGAGCGTGTATTTAAACGCCGAGGTATTGATTATGTTATTGTACCCGGTGATACTCTAAGCAATGATCAGGCAATTGTCACTGGTCAAGTATTAGACGCACATGGTCGTACATACTTTGGTATGTCGCAACTAATGAATTTGATTCGTATGATGAAAGCAGGAGAACTTAATAATGAAGATGTTATCTACTTTGAAGACATGTTTCAACCCGGTATCGAGAGCCTTCCTTATATACTTAATCAAATCGACAGCATTAATCGTCCTCGCATTTTTGTTCGTTGTCTTGCTCAATCCATTGATCCTGATGATTTCGTACATGTATGGGGCATGTCTAAGTTTATGGGTCACTATGAAAAGATGGTGGACTCATTCGTAGACGGTGTTCTTGCATCAAATGAAGAAATGGTAATGCACATGAAGATCGCAGGCTGGGAAGCCCCGATTTATAATATATCAGGACTTGCATTTGGTAAGGATGAAGTACGTGAACGTGTTAGTGAAATCAAACCTTTCAACACACGTAAAAATCGTATTGTATTTACCGCACGTTGGGATCAGGAAAAACAACCTGATTTCTTCATGGATGTTATTGAAGAATTCAATAACCGATATGGAAATAGAAGTGCTGAATTTGCAGTATTAAGTGGTGCACCTTTGCGTAGTAACAATAGTAGTTACATGGAACGTACACAACAAATGCGTAGTGAAGGTAAATTATCAATCTACGAGGATTTGGATAAGAATCAATACTATAATATACTAAATGATAGTCGCATTCTATTCAACTGTGCATTGCAAGATTGGGTATCAAATACAATTAGTGAAGCAGATGCATTAGGTTGCAATGTTTGTTATCCAGCTTATCGTAGTTTCCCAGAAACACTAAGCAATGATGCAAGCAGAATGTATTTACCCTGGTCAGTTGAAGACGCGGCTATTAAGTTGTATAATATGCTACATCAACCAAATAGTAAGCAAGGTAATATCAGTGATTGGACAGATAAAACAATTGACCGAATCATTGATATAATTGAAGGCAATGGGGAACAATGGTTGCGTATGAGTACTGATTATCGTAAGCATACGAGAGAATATAAATATTAAGGAATAATTATGGCAACTTGGAGCGTTAAACCTGAATGGAAGAAATCAATCATAGAGCGTAATTACTTTGTAAAAGGTGATAACAAATTAATGGTTGAAACTGGTTGGCGATGGGGAGAGTTTCACGTTTATACCGACGATGATAATCCCCCAAACATTGAGTCTGGTGTAGATATTTACAATTGTGAATATGAAACTGAACTTGTTGAAACTAGCGACGGTTGTTGGGAAGAACATGACATGGATGAATGTGATGAAGAAACCCAAGAATGGCTAGAAGAATTTTTTGATGAGGGAAATAGCTGGCTAGATTTAGAAGAACATGGTTGGAGCCAAGATGAATGTGAAATGATCATTGATTGCGATTTGATCATTGAGAATGTAGACACCGGTGAAGTTGTGGATAGTTCTAATGAGGATGAGGCAAGAGCAATGCTAGAAAAACCCACTCAGTGGCCTTGGGGCCCTGAACTTGCGTCTACTGTAGAAACAGCAAAGTGGCCCTTTGACAGACCAAAAGAAGGACCTAAATCTGAGTTAGATCCAAACTGGCCTTTCCCTGGAGTAACAGATATGAAAAAGGAAGAAGAATAATGGCTAAGAAAAAAGTAAAAATAGAATTATATGCAGAAGCTCCTTATAAACAAGGATATGATTCTGGATTAGCAAAAGAGGAATTTTTTAATCCATACGCAGACATTGAGAATGCAGAGGCTGACGCTGATGACTATCAACGTGGATACGAAAATGCTACAGAAATTGTAGAGAGCGTAGAGTAATTTAACATAAAGGAAATAAAATGAGCGCACACAATGATATTAAAACACACTTTGATGACTACTTAATGGAGAACGAAAAGTTTGACAAAGGTAATGCATCAGCGGGTACACGTGCCCGCAAAGCACTAGCAGAAATGGCTAAAGCAATCAAAGCACGCCGTAATGAAATTACTGCTGAAAAAGCCGCACGTAAAGAAGCTAAGGCTTAACAGTGATACCAACTGCACCGGAACGATATAAAAATCTTTCTTGTAAAGTTTGTAATGGAAAGACCAGTATATTTGGTTATACGGATATAAACAAAACATGTGAAGAGGCTAGAAACAAAATAGTCATTTCATATATTGGTCATCCTATATGTTATCACATATGTAACAATTGTAATTTCATATTCACTGTTGATTTTGATGATTGGGATAAAAAAGATTTTCTGGAACACATTTACAATGATGATTACACTTTAACTGATCCAGATTATGTAGGTGTTCGTTCAATTGAAAATGCAAACTGGTTATGTTCAGGACTAGCTAATTTAATCAATAACTCTATGCAACTGTTAGATTATGGTGCAGGAGATAATCAACTATGTAAAGAACTGAACCGTAGAGGTTACAACACAATAGGATGGGATCCGATGTGGGATACTAAACCAGAATTCTCTGCTAGCGAAACATTTGATGTAGTAACTGCATTTGAGGTATTGGAACACACACCCAATCCATTAAAAACCATAAAAGAAATTGCAAAGTTTGTAAAACCAATAACCGGAATAGTAGTATTCAGTACATTAATCAATGAAGTAGTTAAGCCAGAGGAAAGATGTAATCACTGGTATCTGGCTCCTAGAAACGGTCACGTGTGTATGCATTCTTTATCCAGTTTAAAATTAATGTTTGAGTTAGTGGGTATGCAAGTAACCACAATCAATGCAAGTCAACACATTGCCACTAGAGTAGAAAAAATTCATGTTTAGTAAAACATGATAAATAAGTATGTAACACAAAGGTTACAAAATATCAAAACAAAACCATCACAAAGGAAGGTTATCTATGAGTTATAATAAAACAAAAACAGACCCAGAGTTGGGTCAACAAGTACACGAACACTTAGTTAAAATGGGTGTTGAAACACCAACAACTTACACAGGTCATATGTCCCGTGTAGGTAAGATTGAATTGATTGAGAGTCATTTCAAAGGTATCATGGAAATATTAGGACTAGACTTGTCTGATGACAGTTTAATAGAAACACCAAAACGTGTTGCTAAAATGTATGTCAATGAAATTTTCTGGGGGTTAGATTATGAAGCATTTCCAAAGTGTACGACTGTCGATAACAAGATGCATTACAATGAAATGGTCGTTGAACGCAACGTTAATGTCCAAAGTAATTGCGAACATCACTTTGTTGTTATTGATGGGCTGGCTACAGTGGCTTATGTTCCGAAACAAAGAGTCCTCGGATTATCAAAAATTAATCGTATTGTCGAATATTTCAGCAAACGCCCTCAAATCCAAGAGCGACTTACAGAACAAATCTTTCATACTCTCCAATTTATACTGGAGACTGAAGATGTTGCGGTAATGATTGACGCACAACACTATTGTGTTAAGTCCCGCGGTGTAGAAGATACCGGTAGTTCTACTGTAACAAGTAGATTGGGCGGTGGATTTAAGTCTGATCCAGCGGCACGTGCAGAATTCTATCAAATTGCGAGACAGAAATGAACAAACGAATCAAAGAATTATTTGAACAAGCTGGTACTGATGTAAGTGGTAAATGGATGAGCATTGATAATGCTGAAAAGTTTGCCGATTCGATTGTATGGGAATGTATGAAAATCTGTGAAGATGTTATGAAAAAAGATAACTCTGCACTTACCTGCTGGAGTGCGATCAAAGGAACATTTAGGAGTTGAAGAATGAACGAACGAGTTAAAATACTTTGGTCTGAAGCGGCTGAATCCACGATTGGTGATAGTTGGGAAGAGCAGACAAAGTTTATGGAAAAGTTCGCCGAGTTGATTGTTCAGGAATGTGCCGATATTATCAATCATCGTGCTGACACATGCAGTGATTGGTTAGATAGTATCAAGGCAAATGAAGCAGTCCGTGAAGTACAAAGAGAATGTGCTAAAACGATCAAAGAACATTTCGGAGTTGAAGAATGATTGATTGCATGATCTTAGGTGATAGTATTGCTGTTGGCATGCATCAATTTAAACCGGAATGTGTAGCTTATGCAAAGGGTGGAATAAATTCTTGGCAATGGAACAAAACTAATCTTAATAAAAACTTATCCGCTTCTAATGTAGTTATTAGTCTAGGAAGCAACGATCATCCGGGTGTAAGAACTATCTGGGAATTGCAACAACTTAGAGATAAAGTAAAAGCAGATAGAGTATATTGGATTTTACCTGCCATCAAACCAGACATTCGAGAAATGGTTAAACTTATAGCAAAAGACTATAATGATATTATTCTGCCTATACCTAATTTACAAAAGGATGGTATACATCCAAGTTGGGAAGGTTATAAAAAATTAGCAAAGGAAATTAAATAATGGGATTTCGTAAACCTATGGATTATAATTCAGTAAATCATCAGATTTGCATGACTGGAATTGAAGTCTGTGATAATAAAAATGACGGCTATACTGCATTTTATCTTAAACAAGATTTATACAGATTGAAATGGTTAATTGATGAAATTATGAGAGACAGTCCTGCTTTTGTCGGAGAAGATGAATTTGTCAAGGAACATGAACAAAAAGTTATGTGGAGACGATTAAAAGAATGAACCGTTCACCTTTCAGAAACCAAGAAGAAGCACTAGCCTTTCTGAAAAAGATAGGCATGAAGAAGCGCAGAACGTTATTGGGGACTGAGCGTGAACAAATGTTATTAATTTTTGCATTGATTGGTCCAACTGAATCAAGTAACAATCAACGAACAATCTCAGAAACTTATCATCATTGTGGTAAAGAATATGATGTAACATATGGGTTTAGTGAGAAAGACGAACCTGATCCTATAGTAGAAGAAATTACGGAGTTAGAATGAAATTGTATAAGCATAGCAACGGTAAAACACATTTTTTCCCAGAAGTAATTCCTAAGGGATGGGAAGTTATGTTAAGACCAGATACTTTTGAAGTTGTATGGCGTAAAATTAGGGGTAGAGAATGATATTCAACAAGATTAAAGAACTAAAAGAACGTGGATTAGTTATTGGTATAACCTTTAGTCAATTTGACTTATTACATGCAGGTCATATTGCAATGCTAAGTGAAGCAAAGAATCACTGTGATTATTTGATTGCTGGATTGCAAAACAATGCTCAATGGGATAGACCAGAAAAGAATGAACCAATTCAAAGTATTGTAGAACGACAAATCAGTTTAAGTGCAGTACGTACAGTAGATGAAATTGTAATCTACAACACAGAAAAAGATTTAGAAGACATACTATTAACGTTGCCCATTGATGTGCGTATTTTGGGTGTAGAGTATTCAGACAAAGATTTCAGTGGTAAAGAAATTTGTCAAAAAAGAAATATAAAGATTATCTATAATGGGCGTGACCATAGTTTTAGTAGCAGTAGTTTGCGAAAAAGAATTATGGAAGCAGAGCAGAAAAAAGGTAAATAAAGATAACCGGCCTTATGGGCTCATCCCGGTATACAAATTCTGCGTCCTATGATATAATCAACATAGGAGAAAATAATGTCATTAATAGAAGATACAGTAAGAAAACACAAGTTGCAAAATCAACCAAGTATTTCATATAGATTCACAAGTACAAAAGAATATCACGATAGTTTCCCATGTGCATATCGTCAATGGCGTGCAGATAGTCATTGCAATATGATTCATGGTTATAGTTTCAGTATGAAATTCTATTTTGGTACAGATGACTTAGATGTACGCAATTGGGCGGCTGACTATGGTGGACTAAAAGAATTGAAGAAGATTCTTGAGGATCAATTTGACCACACATTGTTAGTCGCACAAGATGACCCAGAACTACAAACATTTTTAATGCTACAAGAAAAGAAATTAGCTAAGTTAACTATTCTCCCAAGAATTGGGTGTGAGAGTTTAGCCGATATGCTTTACAAATATGTCAATGGGGTGTATATTCCAGATATGTGGGGTCAAGGTGAAAGTGACCGTCTATGGTGCTATCGTGTTGAAGTACGTGAAACACAAGCTAATATGGCATTCCGTGAAGGTCATCGTGAATGGAATGAAGATTTATTTGCATGAGTCCTGAACAACAGATTAAGGCACACGAAGAATGGTGTCAACTGCGAATCAAGGCAGCTGAAGAAGAACGTGACTATGCACTAGGTTTAGCTAGTGCCGCTCACTTAGAATTGATACATGCTATAAAGTATGGATTCAACCCAGGCACAGCACACAGCACACTAATCAGTATTGGTAAGTTGAGTCCAAGATTAAATGAAATACGAGAAAAAATGTTAGGTTCAAAGAATGAGTAAATTAAAAATATCAGAATTGTTTTATAGTATTCAGGGTGAGGGAAGATACATGGGTGTGCCAAGTGTATTCTTACGCACATTTGGTTGTAACTTCAAATGTGATGGCTTTGGAATGCCTAAAGAAGAAAAAAGTGTTGAACGTTTTACGGTGGACGGAGAGAAGTTTAAATCTTATAAATCACTACCACTTGTATCTACTGGATGTGATAGCTATGCGAGTTGGGATCCACGCTTCAAACATCTCAGTCCTGTTCTCGACACCAATATTATTGTTGATACTATTACCAATTTACTTCCTCATGGTCGTTGGAAAGATGAGCATTTGGTTATCACGGGTGGTGAGCCGCTATTAGGCTGGCAACGTGCTTACATAGACTTGTTGTCACATGACAATATGCGTGGCTTGCAAGAAATAACATTTGAAACTAATGGCACACAGTTATTAGAATCTGAATTAGTTAGCTTTCTACACGAATGGAAGAAACATCGTTTCTTACATTGTCTGACTTTCAGTGTAAGTCCTAAACTAAGTATCAGTGGTGAAAATTGGGAAGATGCTATTTGTCCTGATGTTGTTGTGCAATATTATAATACTGGATTTACTTATTTGAAGTTTGTAGTAGCAACTAAAGAAGATGCAGAAGAAGCGGAGCAAGCAGTAAATGAATATCGTAAAAAGGGTTTTAAAGGTCCTGTGTATCTTATGCCTTGCGGGGGTGTTGAACGGGTGTACTCTCTTAATAATAGAAATGTGGCGGAACTCGCAATGCAAAAAGGATGGCGATATAGTGACAGACTCCAAGTCCCACTGTTCAAAAACGAATGGGGAACTTGATGCCGTTAGATAGTACGGTAACTCAAGCGCCACGCACAGAAGACTGGGGATTGAATCGGGCCAGAGGATGGAAACTTAAGTTATGTTGGACAAGCCCACAAACTTGTTTTCTAACTGGTAAACAACTTTGGGGAAGGCAGGCTTATCACGGTGTCCGAATGATTGATGGTCCCGGTGATCCAGTTATTAATAGTTATTGGATAGAAAAAAACGAATTTATAATTTGGCAATTAAAAAAATGAGAACTTACGACAAACGCATTGGCTTCTTAGTCAGTTATCAAACACTTATTCCACATGGTGGCATTGGTCAATTTGCAAAAAGTTTTTGTGAGTTAATGGATAGTCACAACATCAAGGTTGATATCATTACCGATAAAGAACCTAAGGATAATGAGTTTGTCAAGTCACTAAAAGCAAATATTATTTCACCAAAAGAATCATTACCATATACAACACACAGCAACATCTTTATGTACGGTGATACATTTTGCTATGAGCGTATGGCTAACTTTCGCAATAGTATTGTAGAAGCATTAGAACATAATTTGTATGATGCATTCATATGTAACACATACGAAACAGTGCAGGTTGCGAGTACAATGGGACTTGAAGATTGTATTCAAATAATTGCTTATACTCACTTAGAAAGTCAAATCTTTAAGGATACAAAGAACCCTTTCTTATATAATGCCAATGTATTGATGCGTCAGCAACTTACTACACCAGGTGTGTATGTTGGTACACAAAGCAAATACAATTGGCTTAACCTAGATGAATCATCTTATCATTTACCTATTCCAATTACTGAAATAGAGTTACTAGAAGAACATCACAACCCACGTGAAGGTATATTATTTATTGGTCGTTGGGAAGAGGGAAAGAATCCAGAATTGTTTTGTGACTTGATAGAACAAACACAATTGCCTGCTAAGGTAATGACTAGTGCAAACGGTGCAAAGAAGTTTGAAGAACGATTGAAGAAGATTGGTGTACCTTATGAAATAAAAGTAGGTATTATTGGTAAAGAAAAAGTTGACTTTATGACCTCTGCACGTATCGCATTTAACCCTAGTATTGTTGAGAGTTATGGTATGGCTTTCTATGAACAGATTACACAACTACCCACATTCTGTTTAGAGAATCAACGATGGACTAATAATTTTACAGGTAGATTTTTCTTTGTAACTAACAAAAAACAAATGGCAGAAGATATTAAAGATGCCTATTATGCATACCCAACCGCTAAATCTTGGTATGACAAAAATGCATTACAAGATACACAAAACTTAGAGTCAAGTGTTTTTCATAAATGGAATGAATGCTTTAATGAGTTCAAACCAAAACAATCAAATAGTAGCACAGCCAAAATACTAGAGAACACTACGGTCAAACATAGTGATTACATTAAAGATTTGGGTCGTAGTTTAATTTGCATTGATGACATTCGTAGTGTATTGACAAATAAACACAAGTATCGTATAATATACACAGACAAGGAAACTTACCTAACTAAGGATCCTAACTATGAACCATTAGAAGAGGAAATGGGTTTCGACCTATTTAGTTTTACATGAAAAAAGTTTTAATCACAGGTAATTCAGGTTATATTGGTAGTCATCTTAGTAAATTGCTTAATGACGAATACGAGGTCTATGGGCTAGATATAGTAGACCCGCAATTTAGTGTTAAGAAACATTATAAATTTGATATTAAAAGTCAACTAAAAGTTAAGGAAGAGTTTGATGCTATCATTCACTTAGCCGCATTAGTTAATGTGGGTGAAAGCGAACTAGAACCCACAGATTATTACATGACTAACCTGTTTGGTACACTAAACATTCTACAACATATTAAGACAAAGAACTTTATCTTTGCTAGCACAGGTGCAGCCGAAAAGTGCGAAAGTGCATATGGCGTAAGTAAACGGGCAACCGAAGATTGTGTACGTGAGTTTTGTGAAGTGAACAAAGTTCCATACACAACTTTTAGATTCTACAACGTCATCGGTAGTGATGGATTTAACCCAACCAATCCTGACGGGTTAATGCATAATCTAATGCAAGCCCCAACTAAGGGTGACTTCACTATATTTGGTGCAGACTATAATACTCCAGACGGAACTTGTATACGAGACTATGTTCACGTAAACGAGATATGTCATTCCCTTAAATTGGCAATTGAAGAACCTAGCAACAGTATAGAGAATTTGGGTCATGGCGTTGGGCATAGTGTCAAAGAAATAGTTCAAATCTTTGAATCCATAAATAACGTGAAATTCTTCACTTTATACGGTCCTAGACGTAAAGGTGATATAGAAGTATCTGTTTTAGCAAATCCGTCAAAATACATGAAAAAACTCTATGATATTACGGGACTATTGACGGTTGACACTAAATATGTGTAGTGATATACTTAAGACTTCACATACTTTACATAATATATATGACTATTAAACGCATTGGTTTTGCTTGCAAATTTGCCGAGATTAACAAGAAGGGCGAGATTGCAAGTGTTGACGGACTAAATACTGGCGGTACTACACTTGCATGGGCAAAGCGCCAAACTCGGAGTGTTGCGGAAGATAAGATATTGGAAGTTGCACAACGCAATATTACCAATACCCATAATCTCATCAAACGAGTTAGCACACTTGACCCGAGTTTGCGTATGCTACGACTAACTAGCGATATGCTTAGTTTTTATACTCACCCCGAATTTCTGGACTTCTGGCATTCAACTGACAATCAGAAATTTCTAAGCGAACAGTTTGCACCCTTAGGTGAGACTGCACGACAAAATAATGTGCGTCTTAGTATGCACCCAGACCAGTTTGTTGTTCTGGCAAGCGATAGGGAAGAAGTTGTAACTAACAGTATTCGGGAGTTTGAGTATCATGCGGACATGGTTAGATTTATGGGCTATGGCAAAACATTTCAAGATTTCAAAATCAATGTACATATCAGTGGACGACAGGGTCCTGAAGGTATTCGTAAAGCCTATACCAAACTCTCACCGGAAGCACGTAATTGTATTACTATCGAAAACGAAGAAATTAGTTGGGGTCTAGATGACTGCTTAGAGTTGGCAGACTTACTACCTATTGTATTAGACATTCATCATCATTGGATTAAAACTGGAGAATATATTGAACACGATAGCGACTTGGTTAAAAAGGTTATTGATAGTTGGCGTGACCGTAGGCCTACTATGCACTATTCCGTATCTCGGGAAGATGTACTTGTTGACCATGACAGACTTATCGCACCCGATCATGGTGCGTTAATAGAGGCTGGGCATAATAAACAAAAACTACGTGCCCATAGTGAGTACTATTGGAACGAAGCTGTGAACGACTGGGCATTGACATTCTGTAATAACTTTGATATAATGTGCGAATCAAAGGCAAAGAATCTTGCCAGCTTTAAATTATACGAAAGAGCAAAACAAAATGGGATTATTTGATAGATTTAAAAAGAAGCCAGTAGAAAAGGTTGCGGAACCGATTAAGGAAAAGAAACCTCGGAAGCCTAAAGAAAAGAAACCAGTAGTAGAATTGACTGAGAAAGAAAAAGCAACCGCGGCAGGTGAACCGTATATTCAAATTTTACGTATGGACATTGATCCTGAAAATATAAATGCAGGTGCATTTGAAATGGACTGGAATGATAAATTCATTTTGAATTTAATTCGTGCAGGTTACAAAATGCGAGATGATGATACAGACAATTTGATTGTTGATCGGTGGTTTCAGACAATTTGTAGAAACATTGCTTTGGAAGTGTATGAGCAAGCACAAGCAGACCCAACCAATAGAGACTTGCGAGAGATTAAAACACGTGATTTGGGTAATGGGCGCACTGAAGTAAGCTAATAGTATTACGGTTTTGGTTGACACTTTACCTATTAGGGTATATAATAACTTCTATTAACTTAGAAAGTTTTGATGTCCGAAATATCTTTTGATTTGTTCAAACAATCCTGTGAGGATCGTGGGTATACTGAGCGTATCTACCATGATCGGGGTGTTTGTGTATTGTATTCCAATAACGGAATCAAATGTGAAATTAAAAAGAATCACTATACAATCGGATGGTTAGCAAGACCAGAAGATGTTGCAACCATGCGTCAACAATTCATTGATGCCGGGTTCTCTGAGAAAAAGGGCAAACGTAGTGAAGGGCGCAAGGATGAAAAAGATTTTATCAATGTACACTTTGACGGAGATGTACTTGAAAACTTTTGGGTTCTAGTTGGAATCATTGAATCCATTACAACTATTGTACGCAAGGTACGAGGTCAAGCAATTAAACCAATTGCACGTGAGGTTTCTGAACGTAATATATTTGAGAAGATTGCGAAACGTTTCAAATACTTTATTGACAGTGAAGATGGATTTGGTTTAGAAAATACTAGAGCATTACTTGAGGGTGATAGTATTGACCATTTGATCACAATCGGGGAGTCAGTCAATCGTACTAAAGAAAATACTTACCGTGAACATATTGTTCCATGTATCTTAATTTACAATCAAGCGGTTACAATGACTATGGAAAAACGTAGTGTTACCGAAATTGCACAAATGATTAAGAATAATTTGGCTATCGTATTGATTACTAACGAGGAAGCAGAGTTGTTAGACAATGAATTAGACTTACAAACTAGTATGCCCGAAGATTGGAAATTTGGTGATGATGTTTTTGCACGATTAAATGTTGCCCAAATTAAATTGAAATAACTTGACAAAATCTAAATATACGCATATAATACACACATGAAATACGCACTCATAGACACAGCAAATACATTCTTCCGTGCTAGACACGTTGCAAGTCGTAACTCTACACTAGAAGAAAAAATCGGCATGGCACTTCATCTAACACTTGCTAGCGTTAATCAAGCAGTAAAACGTTATGGAATTGATCATGTTGTGTTTTGCTTAGAAGGCCGCTCATGGCGTAAGGACGTTTACGGACCTTACAAAAAGAATCGTGTAGTTGATGCAATGTCAGTTACCGAAGAAGAAAAAGCCGAATCAGAAATGTTTTGGGATACTTACGAAAAGTTTACCACATACATACGAGAAAAAAGTAATGTCAGCGTACTCAGGCACCAACGGGCTGAGGCTGATGACTTGATTGCCCGTTTTATTCACTTACATCCAAATGACACGCATTATATTATTAGCACTGATTCCGATTATGTTCAGCTTATTACTGATAAGGTGTTCCAGTACAATGGAGTCGCAAATGAACTTATCACCATCAACGGATATCTCAAAGACACCGGCAAACCAATACTAGACAAGAAAACTAAAGAACCTAAACTCTTAGAAGATCCTCAATATTTGCTCTTTAAGAAAATTGTACGCGGTGATGCTGGTGACAACGTATTCACTGCATATCCCCGAGCACCCGAAAAAGGTTCTGCAAATCGTGTGGGTATTCGTGAGGCATTTGAGGATCGTGACAAGCAGGGCTTTAAATGGAATAATTTCATGTTACAACGCTGGATAGATCACAACGGTGAAGAACAAGTAGTACGTGATTGTTATCAACGTAATAAAATGTTAATTGATTTAACTGCACAACCTGACGAGATTAAACAATTGGTTGATGAATCAATTCGAAATGGTGTACGCACTACGACAACACCTCAAGTGGGTATTCACTTTATGAAATTCTGTGGTAAGTATGAATTGACTAAGATTAGTGAACAAGCAGAAACCTATGCACGTTGGCTTAACAGTCCTTATACAGGAGTACTTCATGGATGATAAAAAATTTAATATTAAAGTAGCAGGTGTCGATGAACTTGACGAACAAATGTTAGGTATGCTAATTGATACTCTTGTTGAATTTTATCAAAACAAGTTTGGATTAGATATCACACTTGACGAACCAGAAAAACCTGTGTATGATGCAGAGAATGTAGACTTTGCAAAAGATTATTTGAAAAAATTTAGATTACAATGAGTGAAAAAATAATTTTCTATAAGAAGGTAGGTCGTAGATACGTACCCGTTTACGAATACGACCAAACAATTATGGATGCGTTTCCTAAAGGTACTCATATTGTAATGTGCTATCCCGGTGGACAAAGCAGACGTTACAACATTGACCCTGCATATGCTCCTATGATTGCGGCTGGTCGTGTTGCGGAAGATGCAATTAGTACGGCATTGATGAAAGCTAGTGATATACGTGCTGCCAATAAAGAAACAAAATTAACCGATGAGCAATTGCGTTGCTGGAAAGCATTGAACAAAGCCTTCGGAAACGAAAGACATGCATTGCAGTGGCCCAGTGCTAGAGAGGCCTGTGAGGAAGCAGTCAAGGCAATGTCAGCGGAAGCTGAGAAACTATTAACTGTCCCAGCAGTTAGAAAAGCCTATGAACATTTTTTGTTTGTAGCAGAATTAACCAAGGATACTAAAAATGAATCTAATAGCTAAACCAATTATTAAAAATCAATATTGGGTTGTCACTGACGGTGACAAAAAAGTGGGTAATGTTATAGCTGAGGGTAGCGAATATAAAGTTAAACTTAATAACAAAACCGAACTATATAATAGTACCAAAACTATTGAAAAACTAAAACACATTGAATTTGAGAAACTTGCAAAGGTCAAACCCAAGGACAATAACCCGCCCTTTGCAGTCTTCCCAACAAGTAGGAATAAAATCTATAACAGCGTACTAGATGTTAAACGCAAGCTACATTTATATACCACGACACCCAAAAGCAAATGTTATTATGTTGCTGGATGGTTTGCTATTAAGACAGGAGCTGAATATGTTGCTACTTTTTGCCCTAAATACATATTTGTCCAACGATATGACTATAAAGGACCGTTTAACTCTGAGTCCGAAGCAAATAATAGCATAAATACACTATGAACCAAATTAAAAAGTTTATTGATAAAATAACGGTCATAGAAGGACGTCAAGCAAGGGAAGTTGTACTTACATTAAGTGATGCCAAAGAATTACGTGATGAAATTATGAAAATTCTATTGGATAATCGTGAGTACAATAAAGAACCCGAAACTATTAACGTAGTAATGCAAGGCGGTAAATGGTAAATTAATGAGCAGAACACAACCCAAAGTTATATTAGAAATAACAGATAAAGTAACATACAAGTGCGACCAAATCGTAGAAGCCGCTGGTATATGGGCTGTGTTTTATGACGGGCAACCGATCAATTTAAAGGCACAGCACGCCTACGATAGCGAAAGTGTACCTAAGTATAAAAAGACCAGTTTCAGTAATCCTGGTCATGCAAGAAACCTGTGTCGTAAATTAAACGCACAATTTAAATCAGATAAATTTAGTGTTGTGTTTATGAACAACGGCACAAAAGTTTATCCTGATGACTAAGCCAAATCTCAAATATTTAATAACTGAAGCTGTATTAAAGCAGACTCCAGATAATCAATGGACCATTGACCAAGCCATGAGTAAATGGTGGATGACCATGCGTAATGAGAGTGGAATGAGATTGACCGACATGGGTGATTTGGCATTTCGGTTTGCACAGATAGAATATTATAATTATGATTTTTCTATTAAGATTGACAGTGGCTGGCATGCCTTCATCTTAGATTTAAATAAAAAAATCAAATGCCCTTACTACATAGGGGTAAATAAAACTAAAGAACATAAACAACCCTTTATACGATTCTATGATAGCAAGGTAGCTATGATGGTTGGGTTGTATGGTGACTTGAATAGTTATTTAAAATCAATAAAGGTAAGAAAATGACAGAAGAAAAGAAAAGTAAAAACCCATTTATCAATATGGCTAACGATTCCAAAAAGAATAATATTCACCCTGGATTAGGTAAAGCGCCAAAGAAACAAGGACCAAAAGCAAATAGTAAAGGCTTTGGTGGTGCTAGTGTAGTTCGTAGAACTGGGCGCGGTGGGTAATATACTGTCAACTAAACCACAGTCTACCGCGTTATATATATGAGTAATATTTTATAAAGGAACTCAACATGAAACAACTTATCGCAATTATTGCAACAACATTCGCACTTACAGCATTTGCCGCAGATACAGCTACTGCACCGGCAGCACCAGCCAAAGAAGCACCAAAGAGTGAAATGAAGTTGGCTAAGAAGAAGGCTGACAAGGAGGCTGAAAAGAAAGCTGCCAACAAAAGTCCCAGTAAACCTGCTACCAAGGACACAACGAAATCTACTAAAGCTGACGCTAAACCAGCCAAGTGATTGCGAAGATTCTGATGACGGTCCATCCGGGCCTGATGAACTAGACCTTCATCGTGGGTTTGAACGCCCTAAAATAGTCCATATTATGGTCATCGATGATGAACCGTTATCAGATTATGTAACTGTTAGATTGGCTGTGATTAGAGCGAAGGCTCTACAAAAACACCGAGAAATATGTTATAATAAGAATTCACAAGCATAAATACTTGTGCAGTTATGGGTTCTGTATAAAAACCCAATATCATACACACATAGGAGAAAAATATGATTCAATCTTTCACGCACGATGCCGTTGACGCGGTGCAAAAGGGCAAACTACAATTTGTTTCAGCTTTCGTTAAACACGAAGGTCTAGCAGACACAATGACTAAGTTTGTCGAAGCCCAAACAGAATACACAAAATCAGTATTAGATACAAACATTGACACCATGTTGAATTTTGGTACACTTATTACAAAGAAAGACTTTGTTAAGGACCTTATTTCATCATATGGATTTGACAAATTTGTTCCTACAACACCAGCTACTCCTGCTAAATCCGCAAGTAAAAAGGCCAAGTAATATGTTAATTGGTCTAATAATAATAGGGCTGGCCTATGCCGGCTATAAGATTGCAAAATCTTCAAACAATGCTACATATGGTTCTAGTTTAGAACAGTATATTACTCAACGTAATCCACAACATTCAGGTGACGTAGAACGTCTTACGGTTGAATACAACATGAAAATATCAAGAGGTGTATTATGAAAAAATTTATTTTGAGCATTTTAGAAGCTATTCAGGCCATCAAAAAACATAGAAATGGTCCTGGTTTAAAGGGGCGTTAATTTCCCAAAAGAATTGATAGTGTATCGCAATAGTGATATACTTCAATCGTGTTCACAGGGAACACAACAGACATACACACATTAAAGGAGAAAATTATGTCAAATTTTGAAACACCAAAGATACCAGAAATTAAATTTAACAAGAACGGCTACGAGATTCGCACAGATATTCTTGCTATGGCAAAGGATCTAATCAGCGATGACTTCCATGTAAAATTTTCAGGTTGGGAAATGACTGCAACACGTGATGAAAAGACAGGTCAAATTGTTACTACAGTTGGCATGCCTCAGCATCCAGGTCTAGAAAAGATTTTGGAAACTGCTGAAAAGATGTACGGTTTCGTAAATCAAGGCACTACTAAAAAGTAATACTTTTAGTTTCAAAGAAAGCTCCGCTAGTCGGGGCTTTTTTTTGCCCAAAATTTGACAATAAATGGGTTTAGTGCTATACTACATGTATTGATTAATTAAAGGAGCTTGTATGACAGTTGATGTTGCTATCGCCCAAGGTGTTGCTAAAGACATGCAACAAAAACGTGAAATCCGCATGTATGGTTGCACTGAAGCCCAGATGCGTGAGGCTGTAGAGCAAAGTATTACTTTTCGTCATAGTGGTCCTGCTATGATGGCCGCTAGTCTCATGTCCGATTGTCAGGAAATGATTGCTCACGACAACGGTGGTTCTTACGATTTCATGGTTATCGAAGATGTTCGCCAAGCACTGAATCGTGCTAAGTGGATCCTGTTTGAATACTGTGACAAAAGGTAATACTTAATGTTACATACCCAAACTTGACAATAAATCGGTTTGGGTATATAATACTTGTATTGATTGATTAAAGGAGCTAGTTATGAAGGTAAAACTTTTTGTTACAGGTAGTCAGAATTACATGTATTTCAAAAACAAACTTCCTACTAGGCGTTGGGATTACTGTGAGACAGCCCGTACAGTGACCATCATCCCTGATCCGGTCAACGTCTACCAAGACGGTGAGTATGGTTTTGTGACAGTTTTTGGTCGTAAGATTTTTGTCAAATGTGACGGAAGTCACTGGGAAATCGTTGGTGCTGAGAAATCCAAAACTTGACAGTAAATGGATTTGGGTATATAATAGAATCTTAAACAGTCGAAACAAGGAAACAAAATGTCAAACGAATTCAAATCTTGGGAAGAAATGTCTGAGCTGGAACAAGCCCGCGAGACCTTCTGGGACATGTACAAGGATGCTCATGGTTTTCGTCCCCGACATGTAGATACCTCGGGCTGGACTCTTGCTGAGTTCCAAGCAGAGTTTGATTACCTTGGTGGAATTATTGAACAAGAGGAAGCCCATCGCAAAGCCTCCGAAGCAGAGGCTATCATCAAGTTTGAACAGCATGTGACCAACACTATATGTATGGGTGCTCGCAACCGTGAGACCGCGCTTAAATGGATTATGGATGCTAGCAATGCTAATGGCGACTGGGAATATCTTTCCCATGAACTGGGCTTGCCCTATAGCTATTTCAAGCAAGTGGCCTGAGGTTGACAATAAATGGGTTTGGGTATATAATAGAGTCTTAGACAGTCAAGAAAAGGAAACGAAATGTCACAAATGCTTTGCTACACACTTGAAATTTACAAATCTGACAAGCGTACCAAAGAAGGTAAGCGTTTGGTTGCAAAACAAGATTTTGGCCCTTCTACTAAAGACTATATTGAGACTGTTGCCAATGCTAAACGCAAGTTGGGTTTCATTGTTGAGATGTTCCAAACTTATGAGATTAAGCAAAATTTAATGACTGGCAAAACATATAAGGAACGTTACGACACCCCGTATTTCTGTTCTCCTTCTAGCGAATCTTTTTGGAGCATGTAATCATGGCTCGCTATCAAAAACCCGTACTTAATTATAACGCCGATGCTGTTTGGGCCGCGTCTTGTGCCGCTCAACGTATCAATGGTGCTTATGTTAAACTGAGTATGATTAGCGAATCGGATCCTGAAATGGATCGTAAATCTAATCGCCAAATTATAGAATCATTGATGACCGATGCTACACCGATCACCGATGAGGACCGTGAACAGGGAAAGAAAGTTCGCAAATACTATCAAGCACTTACCTTCAAAATCCTTAAAGGAATTAAATTAAGTGAATTTGATAACACTGCAATGCTTATTAGTAATCGTGATATCATTAATGATAATTATGATGTGGCAGTTATAGCAAGTTTGCCTAGTTGCTATGAGCGAGGTGTTAAACGTGATGGTGTGGACCAACGAGTCAAATTTGCTACCGGCGGGTATATCGGTAGAGTTGGTGATAAGGTTACTTTTACGGTTGAAATTGCCAAAACTAATTATAGTCAAAAATGGAATACCAATTATGTTACTGGAATTACTACCGATGACCAAGCAGTATTTTTTGCCTACAATCACATTGACAATGTTGAAATCGGGAATACTTATACCTTTTCCGGAACTATTAAATCACACCGAGACAACCTAACACAACTGAATCGGGTAAAGATCGTTTGACAATATATCCTCTATACTGTATACTATAATCATTCTTCACACACAGGAGTTTTACATGAGTCACCTTGTTTCATTCATTCTTGGTATCGTAGTCGCAACAGTAGGCTTTACTGGTGTTGCTAAACTACTTGACAGCGGTGTCGATAAGACCAAAGCAATTGTGCAAGAACAAGTTAAGGAACAATAATGGCTTGGATTGCCGTTCTACTGTTATTGTTCTTTGGCCAATTTCTCTTTGCATTCTTATTGGCTGCCCTAATACTTATGTTTGAGTGAATTATATGAATCAACGAATTAAAGAACTAGAACAACAATGCTGGAGCCATCGTGTAGACGGCGTACTAGTAGACGGCCATTTACACTTTGATACAAAAAAGTTTGCTGATTTGATTGTATGGGAATGTATGAAAATCTGTGAAGATGTTATGCAAAAAGATAACTCTGCGCTTGCCTGTTGGAGTGGAATCAAAGGAACATTTCGGAGTTGAATAATGATATTTGATTTTTTTAAGAATCGCGGTGACTACTCTAACGTAGTTAAATTCCCTGATAAGGTGCCTTATGTTGAGCCACCAAAAAGAGAAGTTGGACCAGAACCAGTGTATAGTATTGGAACAACTGATCAAAGTACTCACATGACTTTCAAGATTGGTTATACTACACTTACTATGACTAAGCAAGGTTGTCAAGATTTGATAGACCAACTTGAAGTTTTTAAAAATCAATTGAGGGGTGAAGAATGAGTGCAAGTTGGATTAGAAAACTAAACGAGAGTGACAGTCGCCTTCATAAAGAAGATGTGATTTTGCAGGCACTTGAGGCAAGTGTCCTAGGCAGTCGCAATAGTCAGATTTTCTTAGGCTTTACTAAGGCTTGTTATAATCCTTATGTTACATTTGGAGTGCGTCAAGTGCCCGATACAGTAGGCATTGTTGATGCAGAAAATCCTTGGGATGATTTTAACGAGTTGATGTTGCAACTTAGTCAACGTCAATTGACAGGGCATGCCGCACGTGATGCTATTCAAAACTTGGCTGAACGTTTTGATAGTGTTGAATGGAATACATTTTTAGCACCTGTACTACGCAGAGACCTTCGTGCAGGTATTAGTGATAAGACAATCAATAAAATTTGCAAAGGTACTGATTACGAGATTCCAATCTTTGGTTGTCAACTAGCAACTAACAGTGAAGGTCGTCCCGAGATGAAAGGTATCAAACGTCTTGAACCTAAGCTAGACGGCGTTCGTATGTTGCTGATGCTTATTCCTAGTGATGATGGTACAGTTACAACTATTTGCTTTAGTCGTAATGGTAAACAGTTTGACAACTTTGGTCATATTGAAGAACAGATTCGTGATAACTGGGTCAAGATGGTTCGTAAAGCCGCAACAAGTAATTTAAGCATGGGCTTTGTACTTGACGGTGAAGTGATTGGTAATACATTCCAAGAACTCATGCGACAAGCACGCCGTAAGACTGATGTACAAGCAGAGGATAGTGTGTACAATGTGTTTGATATTATTCCTCTTGATGCTTTCCGTAAAGGTCATTGGAATGCACAGTTGAGTAAACGCATTACTATTTTAGAAGACATGCGTTCAACTATTGATACTATGCCCAATGTTGAGTTGTTACCACACTTGATGGTTGACTTGGACACCGGAGCAGGTGTGGATCAACTACAACGATATGCTAAGGATCAAGTCAATCTAGGATTCGAAGGCATTATGATTAAGAATGTTGATGCCCCGTATATCTGTAAACGCAGTACAGATTGGATGAAATGGAAGCCCACAATTACTGTAGACTTGGAGGTCGTAGGTGTTGAAGAAGGTACTGGAAGAAATGAAGGGCGACTTGGTGCATTAGTTTGCGCCGGACAAGATGACGGAAAAGATATTACCGTCAATGTTGGCAGTGGCTTTAGCGATACTGATAGAGATGATTATTGGAGCAATAGTAATCATATTATTGGTCGTACTGCTGAAATCATGTGTGATGTAATTACGCAAAATCGTGATGGTACATACAGTTTGCGCTTTCCACGATTTGTTAGATTTAGGGATGACAAATGAATGAACGAACGAATTGAACATTGTTTGTATCAAGCAGGACTCACTGCACAAGGTTGCTGGGAGGATTTAGATACTTACACGCAAGAAGGCATTGAAAAGTTTGCCGAGTTGATTGTGAAGGAATGTTTGGCTGTAATCAATCAGTCTAATGGTGTGGGTGACGATGATGTTATCAAAATTAGCAGGGATGTGAAGAAACATTTCGGAGTTGAAGAATGAACGAACAAATTAAAAAACTTTTAGATGAAGCCACTGTTTATGCATTGCATGAAACTAAAGATGCGGTTGACTTCTTTGATAATCCTGTAACAAAACAACAACGTGAACGTCAATTAGAACTGTTTGCCCAGTTGATTATTAAGGAATGTGGCGTAGCATTGGCACCAATGTTACGTGATATGATTAGTCGTGGTCAGGCATATGATTTGATTAAACAACATTTCGGAGTTGAAGAATGATTAAACTTTGGTTAGCATTTATTATCCTTGCTGTTCTTATTCACCTTGGCATTAGTGCTTTGCGAAATATGAACGGTTTGGAACAATTAGCCTTGACAAAAAGCATAGGCTATAGTATACTTGTATCACTGGCAGCAGTAATGCTGATGACAGTAATTGTTATTTTATTTTAAGGAAAAACATGAAACGTATTTTTACTCTCTCTATTCTTGCCGCCGCAGTTTTGGCAACAGGTTGCACCCGTATTGAAACTGGTGAAGTTGGTCTCCGTGTAGGTTTTGATAAACAGGTTAAGACTGAGGAATTGCTCCCAGGCTCTTTTAATCAAACTATCATCGGTGATGTTATTACATTCCCAACTAAGGAAATCACTGTCAAGGTCGAAGACATGACTCCGTTGGCTAAAGATAATAGCACAATGAAAGACTTTGATGCTATGATTACGTACAACATTAATCAAGCACAGGTTGCTGAAATTTATAATAGCAAGAACAAATCGTTCCATGCTAAACACGATGGCGATGTTTACTTGATGTACAACTATGTTTTCAATGCTACTCGCAATGCTATCTATAAGTCAGCACGTAAGTTTGAGGCATTGGAAATGGGCGATGCTCGACAAGCAATGGAAACTGAAATCAAAGAGCAAGTGATTAAAACACTAGCAGAAGAAAAGTTAGATGGTACTATCGTAATCAGCCAAGTGTTGATTCGTAATATCGTGCCAGCAGATTCAGTTGTAGCAAGTGCCAATGAATTGGTTAAAGCTAAAAATGAATTCAAAACTGAAGAAGTTAAAGTAGCTACTGCTAAAAAGCGTAACGAAAGTATGCAAGCTAATCCAATGGCAATTCCCTTGTTGATGGCAGAAGCCCAAGCAGATGCTATGCGTAACTTGCCAGGTGCTATTGCTAACTTTAAAGGTCAAACTTTGGTTATCAACGGTGTGGTTACTCCAACTGTGCAAACTAACGGAAAATAAAATATTATGGTAACTCTAGTTAAACATGAATGGCACCAAGTTGACAGTCAATTTGCACTTGAATTGGATGAGAGTACTCTAAACGAAATCTATCCTGATTTAGATGATGAAGAAATTGCTGAGAAACTTAGACAAATTGAAGAGGGCGAAATTGATGTTGAAGAAATCGTCAATGATGCTTGGGACAATGATGTTGAACTAGAGTGGGACCGTCAATATGATGATTGGTGGACTGACCGAAAAGGTGGGTATGAAGTTACATACGAATTAGGTGATGAAGATAGCTGGCATACCCCACCCAAAGAACCTGAATCAACACACAAATGTACCAAATGTAAATGGGAAGGTCAGAGTTATCAAACTACTACCGAATACTTACGTGAAGATGGTAGTGTAATTGAGGATTACTTTTCGTCAGAAGAAGAATCAAATACAACTAAAGACACATGTCCAATGTGTAATAGTGATACTGAACTAACCGAAGTTGGTCTAAAAGAAGACCAAGAACGTAAAGAGCGTGAAGCACTTTGGGAAGAAGAAGATAATAGTCCTGAACGTCAAGAAGAATTGGCAGCGGCATTGGAAGAACTCAAATTAGAGTTTGAACAATTAATGGCACATACACATAAATGTACAGAATGCGAATGGACTGGTACAGAAGAACAATGTGAGACAGAAGGTATCTGTCCAAATTGTGCGGCTCACACCGAAGAAATTTAAAGTGATGGATAACTTAGTAGGTAAATCATACACGTTTGAAGACGGCGGCAAAATCGAAGTAATTCAGGTTAAACAGAGAGATGATGGACTATGGGTACATTATTTCATATCAATGAATTCAAATTTACCTAGAAAATTAGTTATGAAACATGATGAATTTATGAATCATTACAAACACTTGTTTAAGGATAATAATGTATAAGACAATTTACACTGAGGTTGAAGTTGATGTTGATCTTGGAGACTTTGATACCGATGATCTAATTGAAGAATTAGAAAGCCGAGGGTCCGGTGTTATGGAATACGGTGATGGTAAAGAAATCCTTGGATCCATATATGAAAAACGCCGATTGGGTAAAAATTATCAATCTGAATTAGACCAATTGATTTGGCTAGGTCTAGGTAAAGTGTTATAATATGTTAACATTTTAACCAGACTAAATATACAGATGTTTTCACGATTCTTATCAATATTTTCATTAAGTAATGCCACACTATTAGTGGCATTATCGCTTAGTACTATCGCCGCTTGGTATAGTATTATTGGTTTAACCGCTATCTTTGCAGGTGCGGTTATACCTATTATCATTATGGGTTCAGTACTTGAACTTGCAAAGATTACAACAACAGTTTGGCTACGCAAGTACTGGAAGCGTTGTACATGGATAATGAAGATTTATCTTGTGCCTGCCGTTATTGCATTAGCAGTATTAACAAGTATGGGTATCTTTGGTTTCTTATCAAAGGCACACATGGATCAAGGTTTGATAGGTGGTGATAGCGTGGCCAAAGTACAAATCTTAGATGAAAAAATTAAAACTGCAAAAGACAATATAGAGGCTAATCGCAAAGCACTTAAACAAATGGATGAAGCTGTTGACCAAGTTATGGCAAGATCAGACTCAGAAAAAGGTGCGGAGAAAGCAGTTGCTATTCGTAGAGGTCAAGCAAAAGAACGTGTTAGATTGCAAAATGAAATTAGTACTGAACAAGCAACGATTGCTAAATTGAATGAGGAACGAGCACCAATTGCGTCAGAAGTACGTAAGGTTGAGGCAGAAGTAGGTCCAATAAAATATATTGCGGCATTCATTTATGGTGATAACCCTGATGCTAATCTATTAGAACGTGCTGTTCGTTGGGTAATTATTTTACTTGTTATTGTATTTGATCCACTTGCTATTATGCTAGTGATTGCGGCTAATCAAAGTCGTGATTGGGATAAAGAACAATTAATTGAAGATGATAGAAATGCTATGGCTATCATACCTCCTAAAGAAGAGGACACTCGACCGTTTACTGAAGAAGAAATAACGGCATTAGACGGGCCACTTATTGAACCAAAGGCAACATGGCCCTTCCCAGCAGATCCAAAACCTGAATCAACTAAACATTATGTAGCAAATGAATTTACTGAATATGTTTCGGAAGAACCAAAATATGAACCAGATGACGGTCCATTAACAGATGAACAAGTTGAACAACTTAAAAAATCAGTAGAGGCATTTAACGAAGTACCTGTTGAAGAGGAAGATTCTCCACCTGTGACAAGTTGGGTAGAGATACCAGAACCAGAAG
>Ga0114975_10000534_pt1 | contig 28762 bp, 48 predicted proteins | sample S_130626_EF_Meta_FD_87031 | JGI IMG/M metagenome (GOLD analysis project Ga0114975, IMG submission 87031) | Freshwater microbial communities from Lake Simoncouche, Canada to study carbon cycling - S_130626_EF_MetaG | ecosystem: Environmental > Aquatic > Freshwater > Lake | place: Lake...
TGCACACGCCTCACGCTCACGCTCTGCTACCAGTTTGGCAAAGGCTTCATCACGAACTTGATGCCAGTTTGGGTGATACTCACCTTTCATGTTCAGCACGTTGTCGGCTTCTTCGTCTGCTTTGTCAGCCATCTCAATGATTTCATCTTGTGTCATGTGTTCTTATCCTTGAGTTTGTCCATTGTCTGAATTAACGCATCCATTTTGTCAATAGAATCTTCAATAATTTCATCTATTTCTTCTGGTATTAGCCCTACCCATGTGCGTTGCGCCACCAGTTTGGCAAAGGTTTGAAGATGTGAAATGTGAACATCACCGCTTCCATAGGTTGGTGAAAACCACATCTCACCATCAGCCATCAAGCCAGCCTGTTTAGCCAGTTCAATAGTTTCATCTTGTGTCATGCGTCCATCCATTTCTTAATTCGATAACGTAACATCTCACCCCATGTGCATCCCCACACCACCCATATGATGCGCTGTGCCATCTGCCATGTATCAGGGTCTTTGTTCCATGCAATGAAACCAACCAGTACATACACCGCAAACAATGCTATTGGGTATGCCAACAAATCAGCAAACTTCTTCATTAATTTCTCCAAGGGTATAAAGTTTCTCAGCCATAGCTAACAAGCTATCGTGTTGCACAAGCTTAGATGTCCAGCGTTTAGGCATGGCATCGTATCCATATATACGACCAGCTAACATACCAGTGACAGCACCTACGGTGTCAGCGTCATAGCCCTTGTTGACAGCGTCAACCAGTGCATCTTCAAAGCTGTCTGTCTGCAACACACTACGCCATGCTTGGTTGTAAGCATGCATGATTGTGCCTTTGGTTTGAGTGCCATCACGTGTGTTGAAGTTGCGTTGCTTGTTAAACTCCACTGCCCTATCACCACGCATTGTCTCAGTGACAAAGGCTGCAGTGTATTGCACAACATCTTTGTTACCATGCGTCATCAATGACACAGCAACAGACTCAGCAATAGCCATAGGAATGTTGCAATGGTTGGCTAGCATGATGGGTGCAAGTCGCATGATGGAGCCATTGCCTGATGCATACTTGTCTGTACTGCCAGCATAGGGACGCTCAGTTGTCATGATGTCAATGGATGTAGAGCATGTACGTCCTATGTCAAACAGGTAATTACGTGTACCAAACTGACCAGACTTACGCCACACTTTAAAGTTGAAAGCAATTTCAGCGGGGTCATAGCCTTGCTTGGTTATGTATGCATCAGCTATAGCCACAGCCATAGCACCATCGTCTGTCCACTCACCAATGGCAGTGTCATGCACACCACCACCTTCCATGTCAGTGACAGGTGTTTTGATTTCTTCAGGACGTATGAATTCTAATGGCGCACCTAATGCATCACCAATAAACAGCCCCATAAACATTCCAATTGCGTTATCTTTTGTCATTATGTTTCTTTAGAAAGAGGAGGGACTATCGCAGTCCCTGCCTCATTAACCTAACATTTAGGCGGTTAATGTATCAGCAATGTTCCACAACTCTTGGTTGATACGAACATGTTCCTTGATCGAACTCAGAGCACGTGCCTTCCGCATCGTTCCCTCTGGGCAAGCCTTGGTGATGGAACGGATGAGTGCATTACCACGAATCACACCCTCTTGCACCCTGTTGAACACAGTCCATGCATCAAGGTAGTTGTCTTCTCTGCGGTTGACAGCGATGACATCCTTAACCGTCTGTGCTACAGCATAGGAACCTTTGGTTTCTTGACCGGTGTATTCAACCCAGCGAGTATTGACACCGGCAATTGCCAACTCACGGGCTTGCTCACCGTCAAGCTGAATGCTACGTAGACGGTTGATCTTATCCATCAAAGATGGCAAGGTTTCCACCGTGTTGCGGAGCATCTGCTCAAAGCCTAGCAAAGACTTGCTGTGATAGATACGTGAACTGAAACCGTCACCGGCTACGATGCCGTTGGAGCAGATGAAACGGAATGCACCGGCAAACAATTTCACTGAGCCAGTACCGTCATGGCTGTTGTACAAAATGATTTCAGGGCGAATGTCTTCGATGGGTGCATCGACACCATCCACCTTAGCAAATGCCATCATGTGTTGTGCAAACTCAGGGCTAGTGCCACGGCTACGCTTTTGTGCAGCTTGCACAGGTTGGTATCCGTAGTCTGCCAACACTGGCAACACATCGCTAGTGTGCAGAGATACATAACGATCAGTGAGTCGCTCATGTTTGGTTGTTGCAAAGACAGCCGGTGCTAGCTGAGCGATGCGTTCTGTTGAGAGGATGCCGTTGTTAGCATTGCGAGAGAAGATGACATGTTTTGACATGATGTGTTTCCTTAAGTGGAGGGTTGCGAAAAACTGAGCCTATATTATAAGCCCAAAAAAAAGATCGATGGAATAGGGACAAACCCTAACTACCCAGCCAATCTGTTGGACAACTTACGTTGTGGTTTGTTACGTTCCCATAGGAGGCTGAGCTTGCCCCAGTGCAGAGCACCGAAGCATGTACCAGCCACCGTTTGCAGGGGACGTAGCTTGTATTTCCGTTTACGGAATATGTAGAACCTACCCATAAACATGAAGCGCTTCTCATAATAGCGTGTCATGCCTTCTCCAATGGTGTCACCATCGTGAATGTAGCAATGTGTATCACCTTGTTATCCATCGTCAGGCAATAGCTGTACCTACCATCCAAGTGATCGAAGAAGTAACGCACACCATCAAGAAAGATGTAAGTCTTTGGTTTTACTTTGTACAATGGTGTTGGTTCCATGTGTATCCAATCGGCAATGTCGTGTTCACTAATCATCTTCTTGCTCCGACACTAGGCTTACGCCCAGTTCTTTAAGAGTATCTTCAGGCATGTAGTCCATAAGATTCTCAACTAAGAAAGCAATGTCACTGTTGAATAAGTATTCAACCACTGCTTCACGTTCTTCGTCAGTTAGGTTAGTCATTGTACATACCTCCATAAAAAGATGTCTAAAGAAATTACTAATAGCGATATTAGTAGCAGAACATACAGCACTCTATCATGCATGGCGATAGCTTTCATACGATCTGATTTTGCTTTGCCTATCGCTAGGCTTCTCAACATATTTCAATCGTACACCTTGACTATCCAGTGCCTGATACAGGACATACAGGTCATTGTCTTCCTCTAGGTATACGTTGTCACGTAGCTGATAGCTGAACGGTGAAATCTTATTGGCTATGCCAAGGTTAAGCAGCACTTGTCGCTTCACCTTACCCCATGCATGCCCTCCATCACTGTAGACAGTGACTGTGAATGTCTTACTCATACAAGTTCTCCTTGTTCGACAGCGTTTATTTCTGTTATATAAAACCCTGACACTTCAAAGTTTTGAATGCTCCAATGAAACGCATCATCGTAGTTGTCAAATGTTCCATGAAACTTGTGTCCGTCTAGCACATTGCCAGTGCATACAATGTATTTACTCATGTGTTTGTCCTTCATGTATTCTTGCAACTGCAGTTTCAAAAGCTTTACGTGTGTCTTCAATGAACATTGCAACCTGATCAAGTGTGTTGTTCTCAACCTGTTCCCATACTGATATGTCAGGGTGAACCCATTCAGGTTCATCACCCTCAAGCATCAAGATGAGGTCAGCGTAGCTAACATCATCGGGATAGTCAGACAACCATTGGTTGAGTGCAAATCTTTCTGAGTGTTTCATGTTGTCATCCCTTCTTTCGTTTGTTGTAAGTGCCATCTGATAGCGTCATGCCACATGCCCAGTGCATCCATAACCCCTGTGTGTTCACCGCAGTAGTCTATGTCTTCACCTGATTCGTAACGGGTTACGAAGTCTGTGACTAGGTCTGCAGGTAGTGATGCTACGTTGTTGCAATAGGCATCTACAAATGCTTCTATTTCCTGTGGACTCATGTTATTTCCTTTTCAATCAAGTCGATGTTATCGATTTCCATATCGCCATATTCATCAATGTCTTCCTCATATTGTGAGTCAGTAGAGAAGCCATTCATGACACGATCCAACGCACCTTCTTCACTTTCTGCAAGCACTTTGGTGCGGTATAGCACTTCACGCCTCCAATAAACAACGTATTCGTTCATGCCATTTCCTTCCAAAACTTGTTACACAAGGGATCAAAGAACCGATGATCAACTGACAGCCCTGTCAGCCAACACATAAACATACTTGTTTCACCTTTATAGAAATCGTCTTCACCTCCCAACACAACTTCGTTGCGAAACAACTTGATGTTGTCATCAGTGAAATATGTTTTGACGTAGTCAGCGTAGGTCATTTCAATTCCCCAATCATCATTGCCGAAGAAGCATTGAAAGGCATGAGAAGAAATGGAAGATCCATTTCCGTCATGTTTTCCATGAATGCCTTCGCAGATTTGCGAGAAGTGAAAGCTTTCACAAACTCATCTGCAACATATACTTTGTATATCCAACGTTTCTTTTTAGTCATGCAAACATTCCTTCCATGTGTTCAATCGTTGACATCATCTTACGTAACGCCTCATCCAAGTCTTCGACTTGACGAAACACTTTCTTGCCACGCAGTGGGCTACTCTCTACATACAAATAGTATGTACCGTCATCGTCACGGCATAGCTGATACGAATAATTTAATTCGTCATCTTCGATGTTTGCAATTACTGTGCTCATGTTGTTTCCTTCGGAAGTTCGTTACTCATACGGTATTCCATGCTCTTACCGGAGTCTTCGGCAATGGCAATCAACCTCTGTTGAGCAAGCTCAAATGCTTTGCTCATGGTGTAGGCAATCTCAATGTCAGTGACATCCCTGTTCGTACCTCCCGCTGACCAGTGCAACCTTACGGTAGGCACAGTGTCAAAGCGATAGTCCTCGACTACCTTGCATATACCATCACTACCCCAGTGAGTAGGAGCAGTGTAGGTGTACACAATTTGTCCGAATGGCTTGCCATTGTGATGCTCTTTTAAAACAACGTAGTCAGCTACGTTTTCTTTCACATTAAACTTACGTATCATATGTTTCCTTTCAGGAAAGAAGTTTAAAAACGATGTAGCATTTGAGTATTCCAATTGCTACGAAGATTAGGATGCCGATGGTTACAGAGTCCATATGTTTCCTTTCAGGAAATGCGTTGTTGTTGTGACAGCATCTTCGTCAACACCTGTTGGTTGTATGTCTGCTCCTTCACCTTGATGGTGAAGCCTAAGCGTTCAATCAAACACAAAGTGTTGTGGGTTAGCTGTGAAGTTTTTGCCAGTGCAGCAAAAAGCTTTGCTTTATCGCAGACAGGATAGGTAACTGTGTTACCGTAAACGTTCTTGATTTCAATGATTATTTCCATGTTGATTCCTTTATCAGTTGGTCATGTAAAGTTATCCAAGTGCAATATTCGCCTTCAAATTCTCCTGTCTCATCTGGATACATTGGATAGGCAGTGATGCGGTAGATAACTGAATCGTCTATCTGGTCTTCTTTCCAAAACTCTACGAACCAAGTGTTGGTGTAATATTCTTTATCAGAATATCCATCAAGCTCGATGGTCACCATGTTCCATTCGCTCTCTTGAATACATTCAAGGTCGCTTACGTTTGCTGTAGGCAGTTGCTTACGTTTTATTTCATCAAGCAAAGCTTGCTTAACAGGCTCAGTGTCCCAATCAAAAAATACACTCATGTTGTTTCCTTTCAGGAGTTAGTAGGTGAATCCGGTGTAAACCAGTGCCATACCCTTCAGGTATAGACAACGGCTGATGTCCTCGACATCCTGTATCTCATATGCCTTGTTCACATAGCACCAACCCTTGAGTTGGTACACCTTCTTCGCATCAGCCTTACGCTTTATGTAGTCACCTTTGGTGACAGATCGAATCATCGTGGGTTCCATGTTGTTTCCTTTCAGGAATTATTCGGTGCAAACCAGTGGTTGAAGCTGTTAAGCTGAGCTTGTGTATCATCGATACAGAGATCAATGAAGCTCACCCTGTCCCAATCTCCTTCGGAGAATGCTTCATCTCTAGCCTGTTGCAAATTGATCAGATGTTCTTGAACATTAAATCGTGTCATGTTGTTTCCTTTCAGGAGAGTGAATAGATGCTTGCTCGTTGGTTAGTTACACTAAGTGCAACAACCCTTGACTGCTTGATGGGTTGCTCTGTACTACGTACAACAAAGCTGTCGTATTTGTAGGGGTTGTAAGCAACAGCTTGACCAAGTAGAGAGCTACGCTCCACTGTTACATGGTCATAAATGCCATCCTCCCAAGTGCCACAGACACCGGCATGGACATTCTTGCGCTTCTCTCGTAACACTCGCTGTCTACCTGCTTCAGACACCTTGAACGTGGCATCATGTATCAGCACAACGTCACGGTGTGCAACTACACGTCCCTTCAGACCGCCCTCAAGAGCTTTAATGCTAAAGCATTTGCGGTGTAGATTAAAGTATACGTAAACTCTCATTGTGTTTCCTTTCAGGAAGTTCAGGGGTTGCTACTGGCATTGCATCATCATGTTCCATGATGTAAGCCTTACGGCTCACAGTGTCAAACATAATGTCATCACCTTTGGTGATAGGGAAGCCACTCATGGCGCATTTGCCATTGAACTTGGCTGTCATACGTTTCAACATATTGTTTCCTTTCAGGAACCTAACGAAATTTCATACACTTTTACATCACCTTCATTGTGTCTGTAATGCACACCTTCAAAGAACATGTGATGTGTGTCATTGGTCTTATTAACTGACCGTTTGGCACAGCCAAACAACGTTTTCCACGTTGGGTTTGTTAACACTTTAGACCTATAGGTCTTACTCTCAGTGCCACCGAAAAAAGTATCTGCAAACACCACCACTTGGCATTTGCCCTGTATAGCAATCGAAGATTGCACATACCCTGTGTCATATAACATATTATTTCCTTTCAGGAATGGTTGCTTAAAAGAAAGTATTAACTACGTTAACACCCTCTCAAAAGCCCACTGTCTAACACCGACCCCAGTGCCACAGTGGAAAAAGCCCCTCACATACATTATCAGCATGATGTATCAGCATGCCTTGTACATTCACCCTGTACAAGCTGGGTTAGCCCATAATGATGATGCATACCTTGCTACAGCATACATCCTCACCGACACTAAAACTACGTTTTTAAAGAACTTGGAAGCTACGCTTCACAGCGATGCAACCACAATGTTAGATAACATTCTGCAAAGGGCTATGCCCTTTACGCAAGGCTATCAAAGCTACGCTTTAGACAACGAAACCAGTGGCATCAAGCTTCGCTTTACCCTTGGCATACAAACCGACAATGACTCCGTCATCATCAAGATGACGTACATCGCTTTTGTCACCGGACACCACAGCAATACCTTTAAAGGTATTAGGGATGTCTTGTTCCCTACGGAAAACCACCGCCATTCTCATACCCTTTGTTATAGCAATTTCAACGAAAGGCTGAAAGCCTTCAACACCGCTGTAGCTGAATGTAAGGTCATAATTCTTAGGCAAATCTTTACGATTTGCATCCTTTGTATAGTCATAAAAGGTTGTATTTGGGAAAGCAGCAAATATGTTTACATATTCAGCACCGTCAACGTCAACAAAACCTACGGTTTCCCAACGTATATCACTGGTTCCATTCAACCTAACTAAAGGCTGTAAGCCTTGCTTGTGAGCTTTCTTGATGAGTTTGTTGATATCAACAACAAGTTGTTGCATGAAGCTATTACGTTCAGTAAAAAACCATACGGTTTTATCAATCCTTGCCGATTGAACGGAGTTCATAGCACCACGTCCTGCAGTGTAGAGGCAAGCCACATCGCATTTGGCTGTTTTTGCCATTGAACAAGTGTTCCACTTGGTAGTGTTTGCCGGAGCTAAGTAGAGGATGCCGGTTAGAAAGCCGAAGGCTTGACCCTTGGTTGTTTTGGCATCGGCAGAGACAGAAAGCAAAGCTTTAGAGCGTTTGAACATAGTGTTTCCTTTCAGGAAGGTTGTGGCGTTTGCCGTTTAAAATTTCAATTTTACTGCTGATTTTCACGTTGTCGATTAGGACAAACCCTTAGATTTGATTCTCAGCCCAAACTGCCAAAGGCAGAAATACAAGGCTCAAAACAGCAACCGTCAACAAGGTTGACGAATCACCACCGGTTACACTTAGATAAGCACCACCTGCCAAGCAAATGAGCATTTTGAAAACTAACGAAATCGAGTAAGCAAATTTTGCCATTTTGGTTCCCTTCATGTCTTTCATTTAACTAAGAAGAAAAAGATCTTTCCTTCTTCGTAAACAAAGAAGGAAATCTTTTTCTGTTAAATGAAAGACATGGGGTTGAGCACGTATACGCAGATCTTTGTAGATTTATACAATTTAAGATGCCAACGAAGTTGTCATATAAATTGTTTATATAAATCTTCAAAGTTGTGTAAGGCTTTTTGCTGACGTTTTCGGCAAGATAGCTGCTTTGAGTGATAAAAGCAACATAGTTGCTTAGGATGATATTTCGCTGTGAAATGTCCCGATAGGGATAAAAACTTGTTTTTATGCTCAAAAATGATACAAAATGTCCTGATCGGGACAAAAACAATGTTTACATTGTATACTTAAAAGGCTTGTTGTATGTTTAATTGTATACTTAAAAGTATACTGGTGAATATAGTGACCAAATGATCGGAGTGGTATTATATACCAACCTTTGTTACTGACCCGTTGGTCATTAAAATCGATGTTATTTCAACAATATTTTACTACGTAGCTGATTTTCAATCAGTTTTCAATAGCTCGTAAGTCATTGATTCCTAAAGGAATTGTGTTATCTGGGTTTCATCTGCCATGCATGAATGTATCACTCGCATCATGTCCTGCATTATGCACATGCATATCCGCTAGCGCACATCATATGCGAGGGCGGGCGGGAGCCACCCGGGGGTAGGGCGCTACTTGTATATGGCTATTCCCACGGAAGAGGTATTTTCATCTGTTAACCACATTGCTAAAAAGTAGTTAACAAAACAATGGTCTTTTTAAAGCGTCTACAACAAGCCATCGTATATACAGGCTACCCATGTATGCACCATCCCCAAACAAAGCCTTCTACACCCCTTTAAAGCCTTCCTAGAACGTCTATAAAAAAACATAGACATCGACTACAAAAGTGTGTTACCATCAAAACTACAATGCATGCTAAAGCGTTACAACAGAAAAAAAGAAAAGAAAAAGCTTGACAACATCAACGCACATGTGTAACACTCCGTTCTATGGGGGTAGGGGGCTATATAGAAACTACAAAGTCTATATTATAAAATCATAGATAAATAGAGATAATTAGAATCTTTACTATAAAATCATAAATAAATAGAACTTTATTTATATATTCTTTTCTTATTCTTTTATATTCTTTTATTCTATATTAATAATTATAAAACTATATACTTTAATTTTTCTATAAAGATCTATATAACAAAAACAAAGACATGAAACTATCAACAAGAAAAGAACTAGAAGCTAATGGTTTGTTATCTTCAGCACCGTATTCAGTGACATCTAAAATCTATATAGCTATGCATAACGAAGCATTAGATAACATTCATATTCCACATTCAGATGTTTATTACGTAAGAACAGCATTAGAAAAGCACACAGGTTTTTGGTTACCTTTAGATCGTGTCGAGAATGCGATGAAGGCTGAAGGGTGGAGAGATAGGAAAGGAAACAGATATGGTCATTAAACGTGGACAAGAAGAATTTAGTGGTTACAATAAACCAAAGGCAACGCCTAAGCATCCAACAAAGAGTCATGTTGTTTTAGCTAAAGAGGGAGATGTGGTAAAACTAATTAGGTTTGGACAACAGGGTGTTAAAGGTGCTGGAGCGCATCCAACAACAGACGCTGAGAAAGCTCGTAAGAAAAGCTTTGAAGCTAGGCATGCAAAGAATATAGACAAGGGTAAAATGTCTGCTGCATATTGGGCAGATAAAGTTAAATGGTAAAGGAACCAACACATGGCAACGGAAGACGTAAAGAAAGCAATTGACAGCAAAGCAGCAGAAGCTAAGGCTGCAGAGACTAAAGCTGCAGAGGCTAAGCAAATAGAAAAATATCGTAGGGCTGCAGAAGACAAGAGCATTCCTTCTGATGTACGTGAGCAGATGTGGCAGAAGGCTACAGACTTAGCTTCTAAGGCTGCTGGGTTTGCTAAGGGTGGCATGGTTCTTAAGAAGCCTATGAAGGCTGTTGTCAAAGCTCCTATGAAGACCCCTATAAAATCTCCTATGAAAGCAATGGCTAAGAAAGCACCTGCTAAGGTGATGAAGAAGAAATGAAGATTCCTGTTAAATATTCTGCTGCTGAAGCACAAGCTCTCATTGCACAGAAGATGAGGGATAAGAGTCTTACGTTTGGAGAGAAACGTGAGTTGGAAGATCAATATGCTCAACTCTCAGAGCGTTCATTCGCTAAGGGTGGAGTTGTTACTAAAGGAAACAAAATGGCTACTAAGAAAATTGTTGAAGGTAAAGAGATTTATGCATCTAAGGCTGCAATGAAAAAGCATGAGAAGAAAGAGCCGATGAAGAAAGAAAAGGCTGAAGAGAAAATGGGTAAGGGTAAAGGTGTTGCCATTCTAATTGCTCCAGTGAAGAAGATGGCAAATGGTGGTATGGCTAAAAAGAAAATGTATTAAGCATGGCTAAGAAGAAACTTGCTTCAAAACCTCCTATGGGTGCAACATGGGATGGTAAACCTGATCACAGTTTTAGTTTTACTATTGGTATGAAACCAACTGAGTTGATGGGTAATCGTCAACCTAAGCCGGACAAGAAGATGCCAGAAAACTATACCATTAAGAAAACTAAGTTTGCTGCTGGTGGTGACGTTGTTAAAGCACCAGCATTAACTCCTAAGCAGACTAAGAAGGTTGGTGCTGTAATGCATGAGTTTAAGACAGGCACTTTGCATTCTGGCAAAGGTGGTCCTGTTGTTAAAAATCCTAAGCAAGGAATTGCCATTGCATTGTCTGAAGCTAAACGCATGAAGAAGAAATGAAACCCAAGTCTAAAGTTAATCAAGCAGGGGTTTATACAAAGCCCACTATGCGTAAAGCTTTGTTTGAGAAAATAAAGGCTGGGTCTTCAGGTGGTGATGCTGGCGAATGGTCAGCTAGGAAAGCGCAATTGTTAGCAAAACAATATAAAGCAAAGGGTGGGGGCTATAAATCATGAAAGACCCACAACAGTCTTTGAAAGATTGGGGTAAGCAAAAATGGCGTACTAAGAGTGGTAAGCCTTCGTCACAGACGGGTGAGAGATATTTACCAGAGGCTGCGATAAAGTCTTTGTCAGCAGCAGAGTATGCAGCAACCACAAAAGCTAAAAGAAAAGGCACTGCAGCGGGTAAGCAATTTGTAGCGCAACCAAAGAATGTTGCAAAGAAAACAGCAAAGTTTAGAAAATGATAACCAGCTATCCACAGGTATTTCAACTTGATTCCACAGGGAACACTGTTTCTTTTGGTGGAACTAACGTTGATGCGTTTGGTAGACTTAGGGTTAGTCAGCCATATACGTTGTTTGATAGTCAGAATAGATATGATATTGACAGTCAATTTAGTACCTCCACAGTTGGTTCTGGAGCAGCAACTCATTTATCAAATGAAGCTTCTGTAAACATGGGTGTGTCTACAACTTCAGGTGATGAAGTGGTAAGACAGACATTTAGAGTATTTCCTTATCAGCCGGGTAAGAGTTTGTTGTTATTGGCTACCTTTAAAATGGATACTGCCAAGACCAACTTAAGACAAAGGGTTGGTTATTTCAATACAGCCAATGGTGTGTATTTAGAACAGAATGCTACTAGCATTACTTTTGTTTTAAGAACATCCACCAGCGGATCTGTAGACAATTCCAGATTTGTAGATAAAACAAGTTGGAATGGAGATAAGCTTGACGGTACAGGTACTAGTGGTATTACATTAGATTTGACTAAGACACAAATTTTGTTCATGGATTTTGAATGGTTGGGTGTTGGTAGTGTTAGATGTGGATTTGTTATTAATGGTCAATTCATTGTTGCTCACACATTCCACAACTCAAATATACAAACTGCTGTGTATATGACTACAGCCATTCTTCCTGTTAGATATGAAATAACTAACACAGGATCTGTAGCTTCTTCTTCAGCAATGAAACAAATTTGTTCTTCTATTATGTCTGAGGGTGGATATGAAGCAGTGTCTCAAGAACATACAGCCAGAATGGTATCTGCTACAACAGGTACATTTTTAACAACAACATTCAAACCATTAGTTTCTATAAGACTACCTTCTACAGCATTAGGTGCTGTAGTTCTTCCATACAATTTAAATTTCTTACCAACCACTTCAGACAATTATGAGTTGGCTTTGTTTAAAAATACAACATTAACAACGCCAACATGGACAGCAGTTTCTTCTAATAGTAATGTAGAACAAGATTTAGCATCAACATCAATGACAAGTGGAACTATATGTTACAGTGAATTTACTACAGGAAAATCAGGTAGAGTACCATTAGCTACAGGATCTGGTTATAACTGGGATTTACAGCTAGGTAGTTCTTTAGCTAATGTTAGTGATATTTATACTTTAGCTGCTAGAACAATTTCTGGTACTGGTGGTGGTATAGGTTCTCTTTCTTTCTACGATTTAACATGACAGCATCAAAAAATAGAACAACGGCAGTGGTGCTGACAACCAGCAACCAAGATATATACACTGCACCAAACTTGTTTAAATCCAATATAGATTCTATTCTTGTTACTAATAGCACTAGCAGTGCTGTAACAGTTACGATGGAATGGTGGAATGAAACTACAAACGTATACACTAAGTTGTTAGGTAGTACACCTATTAAAGCTGGTGGTATTGTACAAATTACAGATTGTTTAGCAATTGAACAAAAAGATGTGATAAGAGCCTTGGCATCTGCCAATAGTGCAATAACAGTTACTATACGTGCAACTGAAACATACACAACTTCAACACTAGCAACATAACGTTAATAGACCATATATGAACCATTAACTGGGTTTATCGTTCATATTAGACAACATAGGATCCATTATGGCAAAAGAACTTACAGAACAACACAAGAAATTTTTAGACGTATTATTCAGCGAAGCCAATGGAAACATTGTTGCAGCAAAGCGTCTTGCTGGCTTTTCAGAAAACTACAAGACAGCCCAGCTAACAAACTATTTAAAAGAAGAAATCATTGAGGCTACACAGCTATACATTGCTATGAATGCACCACGTGCTGCTATGGCAATGGTTGGTGGTATACTTGATCCTACAGAACTTGGCATCAAAGAGAAGATGAATGCTGCTAAAGATTTGTTGGACAGGGCTGGATTGGTTAAGACTGACAAGATTCAAGTTGAGAGTAGCAATGGTGTTATGATATTGCCAGCAAAGGATAGAGTAGAGGAAGAGTGATGACTAGAGACATTGGTGCATGGATATTGCCACAAGCTCCTAAGACCTCTGACTATGTATCAATACCAAGAATAGGTCGTACCATTCCTTTTGGTTATGAAGCAGACCCAGAGAATGAAGGATGGTTAAAACCTATACCAAAGGAGCTAGAAGCTCTTGCCAAAGCCAAACTCTATCTAAAGCAGTATTCATTGCGTGAAGTGTCTATATGGCTTACCAAGATATCTGGTAGATATATTTCACATGTAGGTTTAAGTAAACGAATAAAAGATGAGCGATCATACAAAAGACGGTCTACAACTTACCGCAACCTTGCCTACAGGTACAAAGAAGCGCTCGACAAAGCGCAAGCCTACGAAAAAAGAATTGGCTCCGAAGCCAGCGATAATTATTTCGACAGCGAACAATACAGAAGACTCACAGAACAATCCGTCCCCAACATTAGTTAAAGAAGAACCTGTTGTTGAACAACAGAACATCATCTTTAAACCTAACGTAGGACCACAGACGTTCTTCCTTGCTGCTGCAGAGCGTGAGGTGTTGTATGGTGGTGCTGCTGGTGGTGGTAAAAGTTATGCTATGTTGGCTGATCCCTTGCGATATATGGGTCATCCACAATATTCTGGGTTGTTGTTACGACACACCACAGAGGAATTGCGTGAACTCATCTGGAAAAGCCAAGAGATGTATCCAAAGATATATCCCGGCATTAAATGGTCAGAGAGAAAGATGCAATGGCAAGCACCTTCTGGTGCAAGACTTTGGATGTCATACCTAGACAGGGACGAAGACGTGCTTCGCTATCAAGGTTTGGCGTTTAGTTGGATTGGTTTTGATGAGTTGACGCAATGGCACACACCGTTTGCGTGGAACTATATGCGTTCACGTTTGCGTACATCAGCACCAGACCTACCAATTTTCATGAGAGCCACGACAAATCCGGGTGGTCCGGGGCATTCTTGGGTTAAGAAGATGTTTATTGACCCATCACCCGCAGGGAAAGCGTTCTGGGCTACAGATTTAGACTCTGGTCAGACGCTGGTGTATCCTAAAGGACACAGTAAAGAGGGTGTTCCTCTGTTTAAACGCAGGTTTATACCTGCTATGTTGTCGGATAACCCCTACTTAGCTGATGGTGGTGACTATGAAACCATGTTGTTGTCTCTACCTGAGCATCAACGCAAGCAATTGCTCGAAGGAAACTGGGATATTGCAGAGGGTGCAGCGTTTTCTGAGTTTGATAGGACAAAACATGTCATTGATCCCTTTGATATACCCAAGAATTGGACAAAGTTTAGAGCGTGTGACTACGGATATGGTAGCTTCTCTGCAGTTGTATGGTTTGCTGTCACTCCTAGTGAACAACTCATCATCTATCGTGAGCTTTATGTTAGCAAAGTGTTGGCTAAAGACCTAGCACACCTGATATTGAGAGCAGAAGCTGACGATGGGTTGATACGTTACGGTGTATTGGACAGTAGTTGTTGGCATAAGCGTGGTGACACTGGTCCTTCGCTGGCAGAACAGATGATTATGGAGGGTTGCCGCTGGCGACCTTCAGATAGAAGTGCTGGAAGTAGGGTGTCTGGTAAGAATGAGATGCACAGGCGATTGCAAGTGGATCCATTTACAGAAATGCCTAGATTGGTTATAACAAGTAACTGCGTAAATACAATTGCACAGCTTCCAATCATTCCATTGGATAAAAGAAATCCTGAAGACATTGATACTAAAGCAGAAGATCATCTATATGATGCAATTCGGTATGGTATTATGACAAGACCTAGAAGTAGTTTGTTTGACTATGATCCAAACAATGCAAGGTCAACAGGTATGAAAGTTTCTGACCCAGTTTTTGGGTATTAAGGTAATTAATGGCTACAAATAAACCACAAATGTTAGGCGATAAGAGCTTGTCTCTTGAAGATGGTCCCAAAAATGCAGAAGATACATTTGGTGGAGAACTTATTTCCAACTTTGTTTCTGAACGTTTTACACGTGCTGAAGAATCTAGAAAGATTGATGAGATACGTTGGCTTCGTGCCTATAGAAACTATCGTGGTTTGTATGGTCCTGATGTTCAATTCACTGAGAATGAAAAGTCACGTGTATTTATCAAAGTCACTAAGACTAAAACACTTGCTGCCTATGGTCAACTAATTGAAGTGTTATTCTCTAACAATAAGTTTCCATTAAGTATTGATCCAACAGTATTGCCTGAGGGTGTTGTTGAATCTGTACACATTGATTCTAAAGAACCACCATCTCCAGAGAATGATCTAAGCAAACCAGAAGATTTTGATTTAGAAAAGTTGGAAGAACGTTTTGGTGCAATGAAAGAGCTTTTAAAAGATCTACCTGACGTTAAAGAAGGTCCGGGGGTCACACCATCGTCTGCAACATTTAGCCCTGCTATGGTGGCTGCAAAGAAGATGGAGAAGAAGATACATGACCAGTTGGATGAGTCAGGTGCTACAAAGCATTTGCGTTCTACTGCGTTTGAAATGGCTTTGTTTGGTACGGGCGTGATGAAGGGTCCATTTGCTGTGGACAAAGAGTACCCAGATTGGGCAGAAGACGGTACATATAAGCCAACAATTAAAACAGTTCCTGAAGCTTCTCATGTTTCCCTATGGAATTTCTATTGGGACCCAGATGGTAACAACACAGAGAATGTTCAATATGTAATTGAGCGTCATAAGATGAGCCGTACACAACTACGTGCTTTAAAGAATCGTCCATTCTTTCGTAAGAATGTAATTGATAATGTGTTAGCTGAAGGTGAAACCTATACTAAGAAATATTGGGAAGACACTTTAAAAGACTATGCACCAAATGCTGGTATTAAAAGATTTGAAGTATTAGAGTACTGGGGAAACATTGACGTTGAGATGTTAAAAGATGAAGACATTGTCATCCCTAAAGAACTCGAAGAGATGGGTGAGTTGCAAGCAAACATTTGGTTTTGTAATAACAAAATTATTAGACTTGTGCTCAACCCGTTTAAGCCAGCAAAGATTCCGTATTATGCTGTCCCATATGAACTTAACCCTTACTCTCTAGCAGGTGTAGGTATCGCTGAAAACATGGACGATACTCAAACCCTTATGAATGGTTTTATGCGTATGGCGGTAGACAATGCGGTTCTTTCTGGCAACCTTGTATTTGAAGTTGACGAAACCAACCTTGTTCCGGGTCAAGACTTGTCTGTCTATCCCGGAAAGATATTCCGTAGGCAAGGTGGTGCTCCCGGTCAAGCATTGTTTGGAACTAAGTTTCCTAACGTAGCAAATGAGAATTTGCAACTGTTTGATAAAGCACGTCAACTTGCGGATGAGTCTACAGGGTTGCCATCGTTCTCACATGGACAGACAGGTGTATCTGGTGTTGGTCGTACAGCCTCAGGCATTAGTATGCTTATGAATGCTGCTAGCGGTAGCATTAAAACTGTTGTAAAGAACTTAGATGATTACTTGCTTGGACCTTTAGGTACAGCATTTTTCAACTTCAATATGCAGTTTGATTTTGATCCAAGCATTCGTGGTGACTTAGAAGTTAATGCACGTGGTACAGAAAGCTTGATGGCTAATGAAGTGAGAAGCCAACGATTGATGCAGTTCTTGCAGATTGTTAGTAACCCAGTGTTGATGCCATTTGCTAAGATGCCATACATTGTGCGTGAAATTGCTAAGAGTATGGATCTTGATCCCGACAAAGTGACAAACAATATGGATGAAGCTATGCGTCAAGCAGCATTGGCTCCACAACCTGCTGCTCCTGCTGGTGGATTGCCACCACAGGGCGTAGGTGGTCCTCCCGGTGTAGCAGATATGTCAGGTGGTGGTGGTGGTAACATTGGTGTTGGTGCTGCTCCTGTTCCGGGTGAACAGGGCTTTAGCGGTGCTGCTCAATCCCCACAAGGAATGCCACCACAATGACAGATAGTAAGCCATTCTTAGCAAAACTAAAGTCAATTGTTCATAATACGTTACAGTGGGATGGGTTTTGTGAAATGATTGATTTTTATATTGAACAAGAACAACGTAAGCTTGAACAAGCTAGTGACTTAAAAGAAATCTTTCAAGCACAGGGTGCAATAGTTAAATTGCGTCAGCTTAAGAAATTAAAGGATGAAGTTAATGCAACCAAATAATATATTAGCCGAAGGTGGCGTGATGCAAGATGGTGGTACGGTTGATCCAGTGAGTGGTAATGCTGTACCTCCCGGTGCTATGAAAGAAGAAGTGAGAGATGACATTAACGCTAAGCTTAGCGAAGGTGAGTTTATTTTTCCTGCTGATGTAGTGCGTTACTTTGGTTTGCAAAAGCTCATGGCTATGCGTGATGAAGCTAAGACAGGTTTGCAAAAGATGAATGAGATTGGTCAGATGGGTAATGCTGATCAAGTTAGCAACCCTGAAGCTTTGCACAGCGCACCTGCTGCTGCCCCTGCTGCTGCTCCAGACTTTGGTAGCGAAGTGGATATGGCATTGGCAGAGACAGGTAGTACAAAACAAGCGTTTGCTTATGGTGGAACACCTGATGCTACACAAGCTAAGACAGACACATATATAAACAGTGCTGGTCAAAAGATTTATGTACCTATGAGTAACGGAAACCCCATTATAGATATACCTATGGGTTTCAATAAACAAGAACAAACTATGCAACAACCAGCTTACGCTGGTGGTGGTTTAGCTCCTTATGGTATGCGACATAGTGGTGATGCACCTAAAGGTAAGGGATATTTTGGTGAATTAAAACATGCCAGTGGTGATGTATCAACTGAACTTTCTTCTGAGTTTGAATATAAAGGAAAAAATGTAGAGCATCCATTGATTGTTCCAACATTAACTAAAGGTGAGCTTGATCATTTATTATCTGGTAAACAAGCAACAGATGAAATATATAACAAAGCAGAGTCTTGGGCAAAGAGTAGAATAGATCAGGGCAAGAGTCCTTTTGCTGAACCTAATGAAGTAAGAATACCTGTTCCAGAAGAAGAAACTAAAATGTCTGCTGGTGGACTTGCAAAGAAACGTAAAAAGAAATAGAATACCGTAACCAGTGATGGGCTGGTTGGTACTTAATAATACCCATCATAGGGACTTGTCCCGCTTGGCTACCTCTCTCCCCGTATTGACGGCAACAGATAGCCCCAACTTAAAAGGTAAATATGACAGAAGTTGTTTTAGAACAGAAAGCAGAAGTGAAAGCTTTTTCTGCATTTGGTAAGCGTAATGCAAATGATGAACGTATTCAGAAAGATGAGGAAGAGCTTAAACAACTTCTAAACTCTGAACCAACTGAAGAAAAGAAACCCGAATCAGCAGATGGTGAGGATGACTCAAATCTTAATGCTGAAGAGCGTACATTTAAAAAACGATATGGTGATCTTCGTAGACACAGCCAGCAAAAAGAATCTGGTCTACAAAAACAAATTGATGACTTGAGAGAACAGCTTGAGAAGAGCACCTCAAATCAAATTCAACTTCCAAAGAGTGAAGATGAATTATCAGCATGGGCTGCACAGTATCCTGATGTAGCTAAGATTGTTGAAACCATTGCAATTAAAAAAGCTAAAGAACAAACCTCAGAGTTTGAAAAGCGCTTTAAGTCTTTAGATGAGCGTGAACAAAACACTGCCCGTGAGAAAGCTGAATTGGAACTTACAAAGCTCCATCCAGACTTTGAGAAGATTAGGGACAGTGATGAATTCCATGAGTGGGTTGAAGCTCAACCTAAGTGGATTCAACAGGCTTTGTATGAAAACGACACAGACTTTGTTTCTGCATCACGTGCCATTGACTTATATAAATCTGATAAAGGTTTAAATAAAACTAAGAAAACCCGTTCAGACAAAGATGCTGCCACTAGTGTTGGGGTAAGAAATAGTTCTTCTGCCCCTGCAAACGCTGATGATGAGGGTTCTTTTTATGAATCTCAGGTGAATAAGATGAATATCCAGCAATATGAAGCCAACCAAGAAGCCATTGAAAAGGCTATTCGTACTGGTAAATTTGTATACGATGTCAGTGGTAGCGCACGATAAGTGTTGACACACCTTAAAAAAGTGTTATAACTAGAGGCAAGATTGATTAGTCAGTCTTGCTTTTTAGTAAAACTAAAACCCTTCGCAAGGTTTTAAACTCTAAAATTTGTAACGCAAACAGTAATCTAACAGAACAACCTGTTCCATTGTCAGCCTGTTATGCTCTTGATGGCGATCATATGCATAACACACCTAATAATGTCAGCCTCTGTAGAAGTGTGAAGCGTATTTAATTATATGCCTTATATATCTATAGGAGAATCTCATGGCATTCCCAAAAGCAACGGGTTACGGCAACTTACCTAATGGTAATTTCAGCCCAGTAATCTATTCCAAACAAGTACAACTTGCTTTCCGTAAATCTTCAACTGCTGAAGCTATCACTAACAATGACTATTTTGGTGAAATCGCCAACATGGGTGACAGCGTTAAGATTATTAAAGAACCAGAAGTGTCAGTGCAGAACTATGCACGTGGTACTCAAATCACCGCTCAAGACCTAAACGATGAAGATTTCACCTTGGTTGTTGACCAAGCGAATTACTTCGCATTCAAGATTGACGATATTGAAGCTGCTCACTCACATGTGAACTTCATGCAAATGGCTTCTGATCGTGCAGCATATCGCTTGCGTGACCAGTATGACCAAGACGTGTTGGGTTATTTGTCCGGTTTCTCTCAATCTGCTAAGCATGCTTTGGCTGGTACTGCACGTACTACCTATCCCGGCACTAAAGCTTTGACAGAAGCTGGTTCAGACGAATTGCTTTCTAGCATGAAGTTGAAAAAAGGTGACTTCGGTAACATCACTACTGGTTCTGCTGGCGATCATTCGATCCCTGTAACTGCCCGTTTACCCGGTGCTACTTCCCTCCCTACAGCTACAGCTTCTCCATTGATGGTGATTGCTCGTATGGGTCGCTTGTTAGATCAACAGTTTGTTGACAGCAATGGTCGTTGGTTGGTTGTCGATCCAGTGTTTGTTGAAATGCTGAAAGACGAAGACTCACGCCTATTGAACAGCTTGTTCGGTGGTGATGGCTTGCAAAATGGTTTGGTTATTAATAACCTCCACGGCTTCCGTGTTTATGTATCTAACAACTTACCAAAAATTGGTACTGGTGCTGGTACTACAGGTACTGCTAACCAGAACAGTAACTACGGTGTGATCATTGCTGGTCATGACTCTGCTGTTGCTGCTGCTCAGCAAATCACTAAGACAGAAACCTATCGTGATCCAGATAGTTTTGCTGACATCGTGCGTGGTATGCACCTCTATGGTCGTAAGATTTTACGTCCTGAAGGTATCGTCACTGCTAAGTATAACGCTGCTTAAGGGGAACATAAATGGCAACTATTACAACTCTCTCTAATGCTATTGGTGGTGCTACAAACCCTAGCCGTAGCCTTCGCAATCAGCCTTACATGGTGGAAAATACCATTAACTGGGCATCTGCTGTAACTGCAAAAGGTAGCGCACTTGCTGCTGCTGACGTAATTGAAGCTTTGCAAATTCCTGCACAATCTATTGTGTTGGCTGCTGGCTTTGAAGTAATCACTGCTGCTACTGGTAGCTGCACTGTTAGCTTGGGTGTTACTGGTGTAACTGCTGCAGCTTATGTTTCAGCTTTTGCTGTAACAAGCTCAGCTACTGCTGGTACTTATGCAACTCCTGCAACAGCAGGTTATCCAATTGTTTCTCAGTCTGCTGATACATTGGACTTGTTGTTGGTCACTGAAACAACTACATTGAGCGCAGGTTCTGTCCGTGTGTTTGCTGTACTCATTGACGCATCTGACCGTGTTGGTCCAGCTTCCGTTGACCGTGAACAGTTGGCTTAAAAGCTAACCTACACAGAAAGGGAAGGCTCCACAAGGGTCTTCCCTTTTCTTTTATGTGCTCCGTTATAGAGCGTTTTCACAATAAGAGTATACAATGGCATACAACTATCTTGAATTAGTTAATGAGGTTAATAGAAGGCTTAATGAAGTTGAGCTTACATCTACCACATTTGCCACAGCCTCTGGCTTTTATGCTCATAACAAAGATGCTGTAAACTCAGCCATCCGTGATATCTATCACAACCATTACGAATGGTCATTCAACCATGTGTTTAAAGAACAAGTGTTGACTGCTAACACTATTCGTTATTCATTTCCTACTGATGCTAACACCATTGACTTTGATTCTTTTAGAATTAAACAAAATGATACGCTTGGTAATAAAACTCAAAAGCTTACAGTTATTTCATATGAAGACTATTTAGATCGTTTTGTCGATCAAGAGTATGACACAACTGGTAATCAAAGCAAACTCCCACAATATGTATTTCATGCACCAAGTTTGCAATATGGTATTGTAAATTCACCAGATAAAGCATATACTTTGGTATATGAATACTATAAAATTCCTGATGATCTTACTACATATGATACATACCCAACAGTTCCTGAACGGTTTAAACACGTAATCGTTGATGGTGCTATGTATTATGCTTATCTATTTCGCAGTAATGAACAATCAGCTAATTTGTCTAAAGCAAAGTTTGACGAAGGTGTGAAGCGTATGCGTATCATGCTTGTCAATAGATATACCTATATGCGTTCAGGTATAATTACTCCATCCAAGTCAACTGGCTTTGGTGATAGGGTTAAATAATGGCTGACGCATGGCTGACCTTTCCTTTTCAATTTAAGGGTGGTCTTGTTACCAATCTTTCTCCATTGCAACAAGGTGTGCAAGCACCGGGTAGTGCTCGTATATTAAAGAATTTTGAACCTGCTATTAGCGGTGGATATAAACGTATTGAAGGATATGCAAAATATTCAACATCATTTGTTCCTGCTTATGGTGCTCCTTTAGTACAAGGCAGTGGTCAAAGCGGAGCATCTTTTATAATTTCAAATTTATTTTTATCACCTGTTGCTGGTGATACTTTTACCATTGCTGGTGTTACTGGTACATATACAATTCAAAACGTTTCGTATAATAGTTCAAGTAAAACTGCAACACTTACATTAACATCATCTCTTACCAGCAGCCCTGCCGATAAAGCTGCAGTTACATTCACTAGTCATACGGGTTTAATTAACGGACTAGCTGTTTGGGAAAGTTCAATACTTGCATTTAGAAATAATAATATTTATTCTTCTACTGGTACAACATGGTCATTAATTAACATACCTTCATTTGGTACTGTATTAATTAATGGTGCAGGTCAAACAGGAAGTTCATTAGCTGTAGATGGATTGTCATATATTCCTAGAGTTGGAGACACTTTTAAAATTGCTGGTGTACAAAAAGTATATACAGTTACGGCTGATGCTACGGTGGTATCTACAGGTGCAACTCTTGCTATCACACCTGCATTAGCTTCAAGCCCTGCTGATAATGCTGCTGTTACATGGTTGTCTTTAAACACAACATCAACAGAGAAAGCAAGATTTGCAAAATATAGAATTAGTAATACAAATAAACTTGCAATTGTAGACTCTACCAACTATCCGTTAATATGGGATGGTTCAACAACAACTAGACTTGACAGTACAACAGACTTGCTTGGTTCTCAGTTTGCCATCTTTCATAAGAATCATTTATTCTTTGTAAAAGATGATAAGCTTATTTTTACTTCACCATTTACTGATTCAGATTTTAACCCTGCTAACGGCTCTGGTGTTATATCTGTTGGTGCTGTTATTACTGGTGTCATTGTATTCCGTGACATATTAATTATATTTACTGAAAGAACAATTAATCAACTTACTGGTAATACTCTTTCTGATTTTCAACTTCAACCTATTACTCGTAATGTAGGATGCGTTACTAAAGATACAATACAAGAGGTTAGTGGTGATGTTATGTTCTTAGGACCAGATGGTCTAAGACTATTGAGTGCAACAGATAGAACTGGTGACTTTAATTTAGGTTTGGTTTCTAAAACAATTCAAACTGAAATGACTGACTTATTAAAGTCAAATGAAAGTTTTTCAAGCGTTGTAATTAAACAGAAATCTCAATATAGAATTCTTGGATATAGTCCAAATGTTAGTTCTAATAGCGCTAAAGGTATTCTTGGAACTCAAGTTTCAGGAGAAACAACTAGCGAAATTCATTGGGCAGAACTCACTGGTATTAAAGCATATGTTGCTGATTCATTATATAAGAGTCAGAATGAAGTAATTGCTTTTGCTAATACCGATGGTTTTGTTTATCAAATGGAAAGTGGTAAAACTTTTAATGGTGAAAATATCCCAGCATCTTTTGCTACACCATATGTATTTATTAATGATCCAAGAATTAGAAAAACTTTTTATAAACTATTTTTGTACACTGACCCAGAAGGAAGTGTTTCCACAGATGTAAATTTAAAGTTTGATTTTGATGATAAAGGTAGTATTCAACCAACAACAATTAGCTTGTCAAATAGTACAGGCTCTGTTGGTTTCTATGGTAATACAACAGCAAGATATGGTATAACTGTGTACGGAAATAAGCTTAAGAAATTATTCCAGACGCAGGTTGTTGGTTCTGGATTCTTTGTTTCATTACAATTCTTTTCTGAAGGAACAGATCCTCCATTTTCATTGGATGCAGCAACCCTTGAATACTCTACACATGATAGACGATAAGGAATAATATGACAGGCTATGTACGTGCCGATACACCAAACAACATTGCTGATGGAAACATCATTAATGCTGCTGACTTAGACAATGAATTTGATTCTATTGCTGTTGCATTTGTAGCAGCTAGTGGTCATACTCATGACGGCACAGCAGCCAATGGTGCTCCAATTACAAAACTTGGTCCTACACAAGATGTCATTATTTCTGGTGTAGGTATTACACCTAAGATAACTACAACGGTTGATTTAGGTTCTTCGCTTTTAAAATTCAATGACTTATATATTGGTGGTGCTGCAAGCATTGCTACATTAACAGCAACAACTGCTACTATCAATGCTGGTGCTATTAATGCCACCACCATCGGTGCAACCACTGCATCCACTGGTGCATTCACTTCATTAACATCTTCGTCTACCACTACATTAAATGGTACGACAATCCCTGCTACCAAGACTCTTGTTGTCACTACAGACATTGGTACAAGTGTACAAGCTTACGATGCTGAGCTTGCTGCATTGGCTGGTCTTACATCAGCAGCAAACAAACTTCCCTATTATACTGGCTCAGGCACTGCTGCGTTGGCAGACTTTAGTGTCTTTGGGCGCACATTGGTTGATGATGCAGACGCTGCTACAGCACGTACAACGCTTGGGTTGGTCATTGGCACTGATGTACAAGCATATGACGCAGAGCTTGCATCAATAGCAGGGCTTACCTCTGCTGCCAACAAGCTTCCTTATTTCACTGGTTCAGGCACTGCAGCACTTGCAGACCTCAGTGTTTTTGCTCGTACATTCTTAGACGATGCTGACGCTGCTACGGTACGTGCAACATTGGGACTAGTGATTGGTACAGATGTTCAGGCATATGATGCAGAAACTTCAGCACTAGCAGGACTAACTTCTGCAGCTAATAAGCTTCCTTATTTCACTGGTGCTGGTACAGCAAGCACCACAGACTTTACAGCTTTTGCTCGTACATTAGTAGATGATGCCGATGCTGCTACATCACGTACAACATTAGGACTTGCAATTGGTACAAATGTACAAGCATGGGATGCTGACTTAGATGCTATTGCAGCATTAGCTGGAACTACTGGACTACTGAAGAAAACAGCCTTAAACACTTGGTCGTTAGATACAACTTCTTATGGAACAGGTAGTGTTACATCAGTAGCACAATCATTTACAGGTGGATTAATTTCTGTAGCCGGAACACCAATTACTACATCTGGAACGTTAGCATTAACAGTTGCAGGAACAAGTGGTGGTATTCCATATTTTTCTAGTGCCAGTACATGGGCAAGTTCTGCAGTTTTAGCAGCTAGTGCTTTAATGATTGGTGGAGGGGCTGGTGTAGCGCCAAGCACCACAACTACTGGCACGGGTGTTGTAACGGCTCTAGGGGTCAATACAGGATCGGCAGGGGCATTCGTTGTCAATGGTGGAGTGTTAGGTACACCATCTAGTGGAACTGTCACAAACTTAACTGGTACTGCATCAATTAATATTAATGGCACTGTTGGTGCAACAACGGCTACAACAGGTGCGTTTACAACAGTAACAGCTTCTAGTACACTAGGTGTAACAGGTGTTGCTACTTTCTCAGCAGATTCAATTTTTAATTCAACTGGTGCATTACTCATCAGCAAGGGTACAACGGGACAACAGCCGGGCAGTCCCGTCACGGGCATGTTGCGCTACAACACCACTACCAATCAGTTTGAAGGCTACAGCGGATCATCTGCGGCATGGAACCCAGTGGGTGGTGCAAGCCTAAGCAATGACACAAGTACAGCGACCAACGTTTATCCTTTATTTGCAAATGCCACATCAGGCACTGCAACAACGATTTACACAGGCAACGCTAAGTTGCTATACAAGCCAAGCACTGGTGAATTTACATCATCTGTAATGACTGCGGGTAACGGTATTTTTGTGAATAGCCAAACAGTATCTGTAAGCTACACAATTGCGGCTGGATACTCAGCCATGTCATCTGGCCCCGTCACGGTGGCATCAGGTCAATCAGTAACAGTCGCCAGCGGTAGTCGCTGGGTTGTTGTTTAAAGGATATATATGGCATCAGTAGTAATTTCAGGGGACACATCTGGAGCGATAACCATATCTGCACCTGCTGTAGCAGGTACTAACACGCTTACTCTTCCTGTAGCAACCGATACTCTGGTTGGTAAAACAACTACAGATACTCTGACAAACAAGACTTTAACAAGTCCCACATTGACAACCCCAGCACTAGGAACACCAGCAAGCGGTGTTCTTACAAGTTGTACGGGTGTGAATTACGATGGATACAAGAACCGCATCATCAATGGTGCGATGGTAATTGACCAGCGTAATGCGGGTGGAACTCTTAACCCAACAAATGCGGCTTTGGCTTATGCTGTTGATAGGTTCTTATGTTACAACTCAACTGCATCGTCTAAGTTTTCTATACAACAAAGTTCAACTGCGCCAACTGGGTTTTCAAAATCTGTATTGGTTACAAGTTCTAGTGCTTATTCTGTTGCCGCTGGAGACCAGTTCTATTTTGGTCAGTTAATTGAAGGTTTTAATACTGCTGATTTAGGTTTTGGTACGGCTAGTGCTTCAACTGTAACTTTGTCGTTTTGGGTGCGTTCAAGCCTAACTGGAACTTTTGGCGGTTCTTTGATGAATAGCGCATATAACCGCTCGTATCCATTTAGTTACACAATTTCATCTGCAAATACTTGGGAACAAAAGTCAATCACCATTGCGGGTGATACAAGTGGAACATGGATTGGTGCAACAAATGGTACTGGTTTGCGAGTTCATTTTGGTCTTGGTGTAGGCTCTACATTTAGTGGAACTGCAAACGCATGGGCTAGCGCAGAATACTATGCACCAACAGGCGCAACAAGCGTAGTCGGCACAAATGGCGCAACCTTCTACATCACAGGCGTACAACTAGAAAAAGGCAGTACCGCAACATCGTTTGATTACAGACCTTATGGTACTGAGTTTATGTTGTGCCAACGATATTATCAATTAGCAGACGGATATGTTGGAAGTGCTTATAGTTCAACGAGTTATGTTTGTAATGTTAAATTTGTTACTGCAATGCGGGCAAGCCCAACAGTCGGTGAAACTGGAGTAAATACGATTACATATCCGGGCAATGTTGATTACACGCAAAGTTCAGTCAGTATTTCTATAAATGGTGGTAGCCGTGTTTCCACTACGGCTGTTCAATTAAATTTAGGTAACTTTACGAGCCTAGTTACGAATACATATGTGCTTTTACACAATGTTGGTTCTGGGTCAATTACTTTATCTGCGGAGTTATAAATGTATAAGCAATACAAAAATTTGGATGGGTCAACAAACCAACACGCAATCATCCGCACAACCGATGGTGCTTGTATTCCATTTGACCCCGCTAACACAGATTACATCGCCTATTTAGCGTGGCTTGAGTTGGGTAATACGCCACAGCCCGCAGAGGACACACAATGATAAAAGCCGAACTAGATACAGTAAAAGCCGAACTTGCGGCTCTGAAAGGATAAGACATGACGACTAGCGTCTATTGGATTCACCACCCTGACCATACAGATATGTTCAGTCAGGGATACATTGGTGTGTCCGTAAATGCTAGAAAGCGCTGGATTGACCACCGTAGGCATCAAGAAAACAGGCACTTTGCCAATGCGGTAAAACTTTACGGGTGGGACTTGCTTGTCAAGAAACAAATTTTGATTGCCGAGGAAGACTACTGCTTGGACATTGAGCGTAAGTTGCGCCCAGAGAAAAACATTGGTTGGAACATTGCGGTGGGTGGGGGCAAGCCTCCAATAAACACTACTGGTACAGGATTTAAGGCTGGGCTTACTCCTTGGAACAAAGGCGTTCCAATGACAGAAGAGACAAGACTAGCGGTGAGTCAGGCTTTAAAAGGCATAAAGCACAGCCCAGAGGTTTACAAAAAACAAGGGTTGAATAGGTCTGGCGCAAAGAATATTTGGTTTGGTAAAAAATTTTCTGAAGAGTACAGGCTTAAACTGTCTCTTGCCAAAAAGGGTAAGACAAGCCCCCGCAAAGGGAAGACGCACACTCCAGAAGCAATTGAGAAGATGCGGCTTTCACGATTAGCGCTTGGCTCCAACATTACAGAAGAAGGCAGAAAAGCCATCAGTCTTGCCCATGTTGGTAGAAAGCATGAACTTACAACCTGCCCGCACTGTGGAAAAATTGGCGGTGTAACGGCAATGCCAAGGTGGCATTTTGATAATTGCAAGAATAAAGGGGTAACAAATTGACTACGACCATAAATGCCAGCACCGTTTCGGGATTGGTGAACTCCGCTGATACTAGTGGAATTTTGCAACTACAAACTGCATCTACAGCGGCACTCACGATAGACGCTTCACAAAACACCACATTAGCAGGAACGCTAACAACGACAGGCATTACCAACTCAGGTGTAGCAACTGCCACAAGGTTTAACCCTACTGGCTCATCTGTTACTGGTAATGGAATGTATCTACCAGCGGCTAACTCTTTGGGCCTGTCTACTAATGGCACTAATGCTGTTTATATAGATTCTTCACAGAATGTGGGGATTGGTACTACTTCGCCA
>Ga0114975_10000535_pt1 | contig 28744 bp, 28 predicted proteins | sample S_130626_EF_Meta_FD_87031 | JGI IMG/M metagenome (GOLD analysis project Ga0114975, IMG submission 87031) | Freshwater microbial communities from Lake Simoncouche, Canada to study carbon cycling - S_130626_EF_MetaG | ecosystem: Environmental > Aquatic > Freshwater > Lake | place: Lake...
CGAGGAGAAAGCTCCAGGCTTCACCGACTGCGCGGCTCGGGCCAATTCCAAGCAGCGCCATAATCTGTTCACCATCGAGGTCGGGACGAATTGCGTCAATTTCTTCGCGCTCGCGAATCTCGTCGATGCGCCGTTCGAGATCGTCATAGGCCTGCCCCATTGCGGCGAGACGGCGTTCGTTACGTGTGGTCACGTCACTGCGAACCAGAATGTGAAGTCGTTCCAATTCCTCGCCGGCATCTCTGACATAACGGCGAATAGCGGCATCGGTCCACGCGCCCTCGGAATAACCGAAGAACCGAAGGTGAAGCCTGATGAGGTTGGACGCTCGTGCGACCGTCTCTTTCTCAAATCGCAATTCCGTCAGTCGTTTTTTGGCCATTCGTGCCCCGACGATGTCGTGCCCGTAAAAAGTGACGGCCTTCGATGGTTTATCGAACGAGCGCGTCGCTGGCTTTCCAATGTCATGCAGCAACGCCGCGAGGCGTCCGACCAAATCGGGCTCTGCTCCGGGGGAACGGTCCTTGTGCAGGGCAATGGATTGAGACAGCACCTTGAGGGAATGCTCGTAGACGTCTTTGTGGCGGCCGTGTTCGTCGTGTTCGCGAATCAGTGCGGGCAGTTCCGGCAGGACAATGTCACACAACCCTGACTCAACGAGCATTCGAATACCCGGAATCGGGTCGTCCGCAGCCAAAGTCTTGACAAGTTCGTCGCGGACGCGCTCGGCGGAAATCATGCGAATCGACTCCACGGAGGCACGGAGTGCCGAATCTGCTTCGGGGGCAAGTGACATTCCCAACTGAGCGACAAACCGCGCGGCGCGCATCATGCGCAGTGGATCATCCGCAAACGAAACGTCGGGTGCACTCGGTGTGCGCAGAACCCCTGCGGTCAGGTCAGCAAATCCGTCGCTGGGGTCGACAAGCGTGAGCGCCGGGAGAGTTAACGCCATCGCGTTGATTGTGAAATCGCGCCGGAGCAAATCGTCCTCGATGCGGGTTCCAAATGCGACCGTCGGTTTACGCGACTCTCGGTCGTACTCATCTGCACGGTAGGTCGTGACCTCGATTCGCTCCCCCTCGATCATCGCCCCGATTGTTCCGAAATCGCGACCTATGTCCCAGGTCGCCGTCGCGATCGGGGCACAAATCGTGAGCATCTCGTCGGGGGTCGCGTTCGTCGTGAAATCCAGGTCGTTTACCGGCCTGCCAAGGAATGCGTCCCGAACAGGCCCGCCGACAAGGGCGAGTTCCTTGCCGGCCGCATCGAACGCGGCGGACAGGCGCGCGACGGCGGGACTCGCGGCCAGAGCCGTGAGTCGTGCCATGGCCTCCACCACGCTCTCCATGAGTACAAAGTCTAGACTGAGGGGCATGTCGTCGCCCGAGAAGCTGCGCGCGTTCGCGCTGCGATTCCTCGGCGCAGCACTGGTGTCTGTGGTTGCAGGGCTTGCGGGTGGGACTGGATCCGGCGCCGCACCCACGCGAACAATCGCGGTGCTCGTTCCCTTCGTCGCCGATGCGGGAGACGGCTTGTTTCTTGATGCACAAGAGCTTGCGGCGGAAACCGGCCCGTCGGGCGACTGGTCGATCCTCCTCGATGTCGCGAAGAGGCACGGACTGACTGTCGCGCTAGACACCCGCATCAGCGCAAGCATCGAAGCGTTGGGCGCCGACGCCCCCGTCTCCTCAACGGAGTGGCTTGCCGAGGTGAGCGCGCTCGATCCGATTCTGCTTCCCTGGGGAAACGCGGATTTGTGGGCTTTGCGTCCCTGGGCGACAAACCCGTTCACCGCCCAAAACTTTGGATCCCTGGCTGGCGTGGACCCGGCCTCGCTCGTCCTTTGGCCAAGTGGCGGTGTAATCAACAATGATTCCGTCCCCATTTCGGTCATGCGGGGGTTCACCCGCATGATTGTTGGGGACGACCACTTTGCGGGTGGGTTCAACTCCGTGGCAAGTGCCGCGCTCGCCACCGCGGTGGCGCCCGGTTCTGTGACATCCGTCGAGGAGTCCTCGCGGACTGTTCGACTCGCGCTGGGCACTCGGTCGACGATTGTTCTTCCCGCAGAACCGGGTGAGGTCGATGCGTCTCTCGCCGCCGCCGTGCTCGAACGGGTCATCGGCTCCGAACTCGAGACGACGAACGTTGTGCCCCTGTCCGTGAATTCAGCCCGAGTCCCCCAAATTACGGTGGTCGGACCCGACCTGCTCGGCGAGGTCCTCGACGCCGTGGCCCGCGACGAGGAGCGGGCATCCTCCCTGACCAATAATCCCGTGTCGCTCATCGCAAATCGGATTCGCACCCTTGCGGTCGTCACTCGAAACCTCGATCCCGACGTGTTCGAACCGTCGGCCCGCGCCTTTATCAGCGACACACACTGGCTCACGGACCTCGTATCCATCGCACTAGCGACGGAGTACACGGTCCTATCCAACACGGCGGACATCCCGGTAAGCATCAGTAATTCCTCCGACGCTGCCGTCACCGTTACCGTCGCAGTGCGTTCAACCTCGGGCATCGTGCAGGTCAACGACCGTGGGCAGTCGGTGACGATAGAACCGCGATCAAACGTCCGCATCACGGTACCCATGACCGCGGTGGCAAACGGCCGAACCACACTCGTTGCGACCCTTCTCGACTCCAGCGGTGAGACCATCGGAGCGCCGGTTTCGTTCCCCATCGAAGTCCAAGCACAGTGGGAAATCCTGACCGTGGTCGTCTTCTTCGGTAGCGTCATCGTCATCATGACCATTGGAATCCTCCGCACGATTCGTCGACGACGGGCACTCGCATGAGTGTGGGAAGGTCCAGCCTCCTCCTCGCCTCGGGAACGGTCGTCTCGCGGATCCTCGGATTCATCAATGCCGTAGTCCTGGCCCGCACACTCGGTCTTGTCGGATCCGGTGCAGACGCCTTCGCCCTCGCGAACCAGTTGCCGAACAACATTTATGCCATCGTGGCCGGCGGTGTGCTTTCCGCTGTCCTCGTCCCGCACATCGTCAAATCAGGTCTCGACTCGGACGGGGGTGTGAAATACGTCAACAAGCTCCTCACCCTCGGAATCCTCGTGTTCGGTGCGGTCGCAATTCTTGCGACAATCGCGGCGCCTCTCTTCGTCGGTCTCTATGCGCAACAGAGTGCGGGTGCTGGTGACCTGGGCTTCACCGCCGCCGATATTGACCTTGCCATCGCGTTTGCGTGGTGGTGTTTGCCCCAGGTTTTCTTCTATGCCGTGTACAGCCTTCTGGGCGAAGTACTTAACGCGAAGGGACTTTTCGGTCCGTTCACGTGGGCGCCCGTTCTCAATAACATTGTCGCCATCGCCGGAATGGTCTGGCTCGGCGGGATTTTCTCTGGCTCCGTTTCGCTAGCGACCGATTGGTCGGGCGGTGAGATCGCCGTCCTCGCCGGTTCGGCCACTGCGGGGGTCGCGGCACAAGCCCTCGTACTTTTCTTTTTCCTCGGTCGGGCGGGTATTCGTTTTCGCCCCGACTTCCGCTTCCGTGGTGTGGGGCTGGGTGAAACGAGCAGGGTCGCCGCGTGGATGTTGGGGATGATCCTCGTTACTCAGGTTGCGGGAATTCTCCAGAGCAACATCGCATCACTCGCGACAACCAATGGCGATCCCGGACTGGCTGTTTTGAGATTCGGGTGGCTGGTCTTCATGCTTCCGCACTCCGTTGTGACCGTCTCCCTTGCGACCGCCTATTTCACCAGGATGAGCACCTACGTCCGCGACGGAAACCCCTCGGCCCTCGCGCTCGACATCCGTGAATCCCTCGCCCGCGTTGGTCTGTTCATGGTTCTTGCGAGCGCAGGTCTCTGGGTGACGGCGCCTTTCGTCGCACAGGTGTTCGATGAGTCCGCCTCCAGTGGGCTTGCGCCGGTCATCTCGCTCTACGCCGTCGGGCTTGTGCCGTTCGGAATTGTCTTCGTGCTTCAACGTGTGTTTTACGCGCTGGGAGATACTCGAACGCCGTTCGTCATTCAGCTTGTTCAAGCGGGAGTTTTCTCCGGACTCGCGCTGTGGGTCGGAACCGGTGGCACCGAGACCGTGGCAACCGGTCTCGCGACGGCGCTCAGTGTCTCGACCTGGGTGCAGGCGGTAGTCATGGGAGTGAGCCTTCACCGGCGCCTCGGAAAGACGTTCGACAGGTCGGAAATTGCATCGCTCGGTGCCTTCGCGCTCGCCGTTGTTCCGTCGATCGCCCTCGGCTTGGTCGTCGCGTCCTTCGCCCACGGTCTGCTCGGTGCTCTGTGGGGGCCAGGCATTCTCGAGTCGCTCGTGAGTGCAGTCCTCGTGGCTGTCGTCATGGGAGTCACCTATTTTGCCGGGCTTTTGGTCCTCCGAAATGACACAGCGTGGAAGGTCATCGCGCCTTTCCGAAATCGAGGCAATAACCGCGCCTAGACTGAGCACCTAACGGTCTTTGGAAGGATTCATCGTGCGCGACCTTGTCATCATTGGTTCGGGGCCGGCCGGTTACACCGCCGCGATTTACGGCGCCCGCGCTGAACTGAAGCCGCTGGTTATCGCATCGAGTGTTGCGATGGGCGGCGACCTCATGACGACAACGGACGTCGACAACTTCCCCGGTTTCCCGGAGGGTGTTATGGGGCCGGACCTCATGATGGGGATGCAGGCGCAAGCAGAGCGCTTCGGTGCTGAGCTGCTTTTCGACGATGCGACCAAGCTGGAGCTGAGCGGCCCCGTCAAGAAGATCACCGTAGGCAACGGCGATGTTATTGAGGCTAAGACGGTTGTCCTCTCGATGGGCAGTGAATATCGAAAGTTGGGCCTCGAGGACGAGACGCGGCTTTCCGGTTTTGGGGTTTCGTGGTGCGCGACGTGCGACGGTGCCTTTTTCCGAAACCGTACGGTCGCTGTTGTTGGCGGCGGGGACTCTGCTATGGAGGAAGCGACCTTCCTCACTCGCTTCGCCGAGACGGTCTACATCATCCACCGCTCCGATCAATTTCGTGCATCTGCTGCGATGCTCTCCCGCGCAAAGGCAGACCCCAAGATTCAGTTCATTACGGGTGCCGTGGTCGATGGAATCCTCGGCGCAGAAACGGTCGCCGGAATCTCGCTGACGAATACGGATGGCTCCACGCGCGTTCTCGACATCGAAGGGTTGTTCATCGCGATTGGGTCGGACCCCCGCACATCGCTCGTTGCCGACCAGGTGGAATTGACGCCGGAAGGCAACATCGCCGTCGCGGGACGCTCTTCTGCGACGACGATTCCCGGCGTGTTTGCTGCCGGCGACATCATCGACCCCACCTATCGGCAGGCGGTTGTCGCAGCGGGTTCGGGGGCGGTCGCCGCTCTCGACGCTCAGCACTACCTTGAGTCCAACGCCCACTGACTCTCGGTAGACTTGGAATCACAACTGTTGAGAGGGCAACCATGAGCGCAGCGCGCGACGTAACCGATGTAACTTTTGCCGCCGAGGTTCTCAACAACGACAAGCCCGTCATCGTTGACTTTTGGGCCCCATGGTGTGGCCCGTGTCGCGCTGTATCGCCTATTCTCGACGCCATTGCCGAGGCCCACGCAGACAAGATTGACATCGTTAAGCTGAACGTTGACGAGTTCCCCGATCTTGCTGCGGAATACAACATTCTCAACATTCCCGCGATGAAGGTTTTCCAGGGCGGTGTGGTCGTCAAGACCGTAGTCGGCGCCAAGCCACGCCCAGCCCTCGAGCAAGATCTCGCCGAGTTCCTCGGCTAAATCGCGTTTTCGCTGTGTTGACCGGCCTCATCGCCACCGTCAATCTTCGCTAGTGGGAACTTTCGTCGACGCGCCCGGGCCAACGCTCTAGTCGTCTGCGCCAACTCCAAGTTCCGCGGCAATCCTGTTGAGGTCGCCGATCGTGGCGAAGTCGATTGTGATTGAGCCCTTCGATTTTCCAATCGCCACCGTGACGCGGGTGTTGAGTTTGTCGCCGAGTTTCGCGGCAATTGCGGTGAAGTGCTCGGAGCGGTTGCCGGCCTTCACCTTCGCCTTCTTGGTCGAGGTTCCCGAGGTTCCGCCCATCGTGCCGGCAACGGCCTCGGCGGCGCGGACGGAGAGGTCCTCATTGATGATTTTGTCGGCGAGCTTTTCTTGCATCTCTGTGGTGGTAACAGAGAGGATGGCGCGGGCGTGCCCGGCCGAGAGAACACCGGCTGCGACTCGCTGCTGAACCTTCATCGGCAATTTGAGCAATCGGAGCGTGTTGGTGACTTGAGGTCGCGAACGCCCAATGCGCTTGGCGAGCTCATCCTGAGTGATTCCAAAGTCAGCGATGAGTTGTTGATAAGCCGATGCCTCTTCGAGCGCGTTGAGCTGAGCTCGGTGGATATTCTCGACGAGTGCGTCGCGGAGCATGTCCGCATCCTTTGTGTCGCGAACAACCGCAGGGATCGCTGCCAGCCCGACGGCTTTGGCGGCTCGCAATCGACGTTCTCCCATAACCAACTCGAACGTCGCGTCCGCACCGGAGCCCGTTAACGGTCGGACCACGATCGGTTGAAGCACACCAAATTCACGGATTGAGTGCTCTAGCTCCGCCAGCTCTTCTGGTTTGAATTCGGTTCGCGGCTGTTGAGCGTTGGGCACAACCTTATTGGGGTCAATCAGTTGCAGTCGCGCGCCGGGTACGTCGCGTGCCCCTTTGGACCCGTCTTGAGGGAAGAAGACATCGATGCCACGTTCCGTGACGACACCACCCTGTGTGGGGATAAGTGCCCCAATGCCGCGGCCCAATCCGGTTCGCTTTTCTGCCATATTATTAGACTCCTCGTTCGGCGAATTCGAGCGCGGCTTCGCGGTAAGCGATCGCCCCGATCGAGTTTCGGTCATAATCAATCACGGTCTTGTGGAAACTCGGCGCTTCGGACACGCGCACCGAACGCGGTATGACCGAAGCGAAAACTAGGTCGGGGAAGTGACGCCGAACTTCATCCGCTACGTCCCTTGAGAGGTTGGTGCGGTGGTCATACATCGTGAGCAATACTCCCGTGATACTGACGCGGGGGTTGAGGTATTGCCGAACCATGGCGATGTTGTCCCACAGCATCGTCACTCCCTCAAGCGCGTAGTACTCGGCCTGAATTGGCACAAAGACTTCGTTCGCTGCGGTCAGCGCATTGATGGTGAGCAGGCCGAGCGATGGCGGGCAATCGATGAGGATGTAGTGGGGTTTTTCGTCAACAGACTCCAGGTAACCCTCAATGGCCCGTTTGAGTCGGCCTTCGCGAGCCGACGCCGAGACGAGTTCGATCTCCGCGCCGGCGAGGTTGATGGTTGCGGGTGCACACCAAAGATTGGGGCTTTCCGGGCTTACCTGAACTATTGAAGCGAGTGGGTCCTGACCGAGCAACACTTCATACGTTCCCTGGACCTTCGCGTGATGTTCGATACCCAGTGCTGTCGACGCGTTGCCTTGTGGATCGAGATCGATGACGAGCACACGGGCGCCGCTGTGGGCGAGCGAGGCGGCCAGGTTAACGGTCGTCGTGGTCTTGCCAACGCCGCCCTTTTGGTTTGATACGGCGACGATTCGAGTGCCTGGCGGAAGCGGGACGGTTGCCGCTTCAAGTGCTGCCCGGCGGCGAGAAAGGTCCATCAATTCCGATGCGAGCGGGGACGGGTCAATATTATCGGTCACGCGCCCCTCCTCGGAACTGGATACGATTTGCTGTGCAGAATCCGTGAATTTGTCGAATGTTTCACGTGAAACAATTCGTCCTTCACCGTTCTACTGTAGCGGCGAAAAGGCGGGTCGGTTCCTCCACAATCCCCAGCCCAAGAGTCTCCGAATGGACATCCACCATCTTGTGTTTGACGAGAATCGTGCGAGCTTCCGCAATCTCGTCGTCTACCCGCTGACCCTTCAGCAACAGAACGCGGCCGCCGTTCGCAACGAGCGGTTCAACCCAAGGAATGAGCCCTTTGAGCGCCTTCACGGCGCGGGCCGTTACGACATCAAACGACCGCTTCGAGGGAAAATCTTCGGCTCGACCGGTAAATACTTCGACGTTGGTTAACCCCAACGCCTCAACCTGGTCGTGCAGCCAACGGGCACGTCGCTCGAGCGCTTCGATGAGCACAAAGTCGCAATCGGGGCGGATCATCGCCAGAACCAGCCCCGGTAGTCCGGCGCCGCTGCCAATGTCGGCGACTTGAAGCCTCGTTTGGGCCGCGGTGGTGCGTACTCGGTCAAGCTCGGGAGCAAGCAGCGCACAATTCAGAATATGACGACTCCACAACCGTGCTGCTTCGTCTGGTCCAATGAGTCCCCACTCCTCACCGTGTTCGCCAAGGCTCCGGGCAAAACGGCGTACCAGCTCGATTCCGGTGCCACACAGCACAACTGCTTCTGGCGGCTCCGGTTCGAAGGCGGAATGTTTCACGTGAAACTATGCGCGGCTAATAACCGTGTGGCGGTCTGCGCCTTCGCCCTCGGAGTGAGACGAGAAGCCTCGCTCGGACACAAAGTCGTGGACCAACTTGCGCTCATACGACGACATGGGGGGAAGGGCTGCTGACTGAGCACCGCCCTCGATGCGCTCTACCGCTCGGTCAACAAGGCGCTCCAGTTCCTTCGAGCGCGCATCGCGCGAACCGGCGACATCTAGAATCAACCGCGAGAATTCGCCGGTTGCCGTGTGAACCGACAGGCGGGTGAGTTCTTGGAGAGCGGCGACTGCGTCGGACTTCGAGAGAACTCCGAGGTCATCGTTCTCGCCGGCCACTATCGAGACGTAGTCACGACCGTTCGCCTGCGAAATCTCAAGGTCACCGTCGAGATCAGCGATGTCGAGAAACCTCTCGATGAAATCTGCGGCAATATCCGCCGGATCCTTGGTGGTTTCGGTCATTATTTCTTTCCCTTTCCGCGCTTCGCGCGGTTCTTACCAACGGGCTGCTGGCGCTGAACTTGTTTTGGCTCCTCGGGCGCTGCGTCGACAACAGGAGCAACAATCCCCTTGCGCTCGTTGCGCTTGATTTGGCGTTGTTCCCACGCGGCGTAAGCCTCAGAGCCGGGGGTTGGCATGTTGCGAATCACGACGAACTGCTGACCCATTGTCCAGAAGTTCGAGACCAGCCAGTACATCATCACTCCCAGTGGGAATGCGAAACCGGAAAATAGGAAGACGAGCGGAAGGATGTACAACAGCACTTGCTGCTGACGGTAGGTCGCGCTCTCCTTGGTGGCTTGTGAAATGTTCTTAGCCATGATCTGGCGCTGGGTGAAGAACTGGGATGCGGTCATCGCGACAACCATCACACCGGCGACCCAAATGACGGCCATGTTTCCGTTCGCCGTCGACATGGCGGAGTGGAGCGGGGCCGATCCGAAAATCGTCGCCTTGCCGAAATTGGTCGCAAGATCGAGACCCATGAGTCCGACTCCCTTGACTCCCATTGCGGCGTTCGACAACGTTGTGAACAGTCCGAAGAAGACGGGCATCTGTGCAATGAGGGGGATGCACGATGAGAACGGGGATGTTCCGTGCTTGCCGTACAGCGCCATTGTTTCTCTGGTCATCGCCTCGCGGGAAAACTGGTCGCGCTTGCCCTTGTACTTCGCCTGGATTCGCTGCAACTCGGGTGCGACCTCGAGCATCTTGCGCTGCGACTTAATCTGGCGAACAAAAATTGGAATAAGCGCCGCGCGCACGACCAGGACGAGTCCCACGATTGACAGAACCCAGGTCCATCCGTCGCCCGGATTCATCCCCAGCGCAGTCAGAGCGGTGTGAAAGCCCACTAGTAAAGCCTCAATGACCCATCGGAAGGGCCAGAGGATGATTCCAAAAATATCGGGCATTAGTGTTCTTTCTTCTTGGGTAGGACAAAGCCGTGGCGAGAGAGAGGGAAGTTACCGTCCATTCTCGCAGGTACATCGTCGATTCCGCCACGCGACCATGGGTTGCACCGGATTATGCGCCCTCCGGTCATCACCCCGCCGCGCAGTGCACCGAACTGTTGAACAGACCCAAGCCCATACGCGGAGCAGCTTGGGTAATACCGACAGACGTCTCCGTAGATCGGAGAGACTGCTCTGCGCCAGCCCAAAATGAAGGCGACGAGTGCGTTCCGTGGGACGAGTAGGAGATGGGCAAACATTAAGTCGCCCACTGCGCTGCGCACTGACCGAGTTCGGATTGAAGTTCGCTAAAGGTCGGAACCGTCCCCTCCCCGCGAAGTCGAAAAACAACATCACCATCTAATCGCCCCGCGTCGATCAATTTGCGCGCGATTGACCGGGTCCTGCGCCGCACTGTGTTGCGCACAACGGCGTTCCCGGTTTTCACCGTCACGATGATTCCGACTCGAGCTTCCCCAGCTGGGAGGCGATACCCGATCAGGTGGTTAGTTACACACTTATCCCCGCGACGAACCACCGAGCGGAAATCCGCTGGTTCAACGATTCTGTTGCGCCGGGGAAGCACTAAGTCTGGTTAGACGCTGAGTTCGGTGCGGCCCTTGCGGCGACGAGCGGCGAGGATTGCGCGACCGGCGCGGGTGCGCATACGAAGACGGAAACCGTGGACCTTCGCGCGGCGACGGTTGTTCGGCTGGTAGGTACGCTTTGACATGGAGTCTCCTCGGCTGTGAGCCGGACGCTTGGTTGGCGCTGCGCCCAGAGCGCAACCTCACAAGAATAAGCGAAATGTCGTACTGAGTCAAACTGGGCACCGCAAGTGCTTTGCGGGTTTTCCACACGGGGTCGGTCCCCTGTTGTGGAAAACGAATTATGGATAAGATGGTGATTTATCCACAAGCCCCCAAAGTGAAAGTCTCATGGCCAATCCTCTCGAGTCCCTCTGGAACAAGGTTGTTAATGAGGTGTCCGGCGACATTCAGATGACTCCCCGGCTCGTAGCGGTAATCGAAATGGCCGTCCCCCAGGGGGTCATGCAAGAGACGCTGTATGTCGAGGTCGAATCAGACTTTGCGCGCGACATGATCGAACAACGAGCTCGCGACAACATCGTTTCTGCTCTGGTCCGTCTTTCCGACGAGCCGATTTCCAATTTTTCGATCGTTGTCAACCCCGCACTTCGAGATGCTGACGAAATCGATAACATCACGGCCGACGTCCCGGTTCTCGCTCCAAACCCCGCCGCCATGGCAATCTCCGCCGGTGAGGCTCGACTGAACCCGAAATACACTTTTGACAACTTCGTGATCGGCCCGTCGAACCGGTTTGCTCACGCCGCCGCTCTCGCCGTGGGTGAGTCACCTGCAAAGGCCTACAACCCGCTCTTCATCTATGGAGGGTCGGGGCTGGGAAAGACCCACCTCCTTCACGCCATCGGGCACTATGCCCAAGGGCTTTTCGCTGGCGTCAAAGTCCGTTACGTCTCGAGCGAAGAGTTCACGAACGACTACATCAACTCCCTGGCAACCAATCAGATCGTCTCGTTCAACCAGCGTTACCGGGAGGTTGATGTCCTTCTGATCGACGATATCCAGTTCCTCGGCGGTAAAGACGCGACCCAAGATACATTTTTCCACACCTTCAACACGCTGCACGAACACGGCAAGCAGGTTGTTATCACGTCCGATGTACCCCCAAAACAGCTGGTTGGGTTCGAAGAGCGAATGCGCAGCAGGTTCGGGTGGGGCCTCATCACGGATATTCAGGTTCCGGATCTAGAAACGCGAATCGCAATTCTGCGAAAGAAAGCCGCTGCGGAGAGCCTCGGGGTTGATGACGACGTCCTTGAATATATTGCCTCGAAAGTTGCGTCCAACATCCGAGAACTCGAAGGAACTCTCATCCGCGTCACGGCCTTCGCGAGCCTCAACCGTGTTCCGGTCGAACTCGCGCTGGTTCAAACGATTCTCAAGGACATGATCACCCTTGAGGAAGGTGACGTCTCGCCGTCGGACATCATCGAGCAGGTCGCCCGATACTTCGAGCTTTCTCTTGATGACCTTTACGGGACGTCCCGCGCGGCCGCCATTGCGACTGCTCGCCAAATTGCCATGTACCTGTGCCGGGAACTCACCTCAATGTCGCTGCCAAAGATAGGACAGCTGCTGGGCCGAGACCACACGACGGTGATGTACGCGAACAAAAAGATTGCGGATCTAATGAAGGAACGCCGGTCGATTTACAACCAGGTCACCGATCTCACTCAAATCATCAAAAAGGGATCTCAATAAGTTGTCTCTACTTATCCACACCCTCGGCGTTTTGGTTGTGGATTACTCGCCAAGAAGTTTGCGGTGCTGTTTATAACCAGCAACCAGCCCCGGACTCTGCTCTGTTTTCAGCACAGACTCCACAGGATGTTCACAACTTTCATCGTTGTAGTTATCGCTCTCTCGCTCAATGAAATCGGTTTATCCACATATCCACAGCGGTTAATACGATTACTGATCTATATGTAAAGGATGGCTAAATTTCGTTAACGAAACTCGTTGGGCAAACGAGGGGCGGTTGTGCCACAATAAGAGACCGCACGAAAGTGGAAGGTTTATCGTGAAATTCCAGTCCAACAAAGATGTGCTGTCTCAAGCTGTCATCTTTGTCACCAAGCTTCTCGCCGCGAAGCCCGCGACCGCGGCCCTTTCGGGTGTCCGTATCGACGCAGACGCGGCCGGCGTAACCTTCGCCTCGTACGATCACGATGTTTCGACACGAACCACCATCGCGGTGGATGTAGCGGAACCGGGATCTGTGCTCGTCTCAGGGCGATTACTGTCAGAGATTGTCACGCGCCTCCCGGGCGACAGCGTTACGGTCGCGGTTCAGGACTCCAAACTTTTGGTGACGTCCGGATCATCCAAATTTCAGCTCAGCCTCATGGCCATAAATGAATATCCGAACCTGCCCGAAATCCCTCCGACTATCGGATCATTCGACGGTGAGATATTTGCCGAAGCCATCGCACAGGTAGGTGTGGCCGCTCTCCGCGACGACGGGCTGCCGGCGATGATGAACATCTCCGTTGAAATTACGGGCGATGCAGTTTCCTTCACCGCCACTGACCGCTACCGCATCGCGTCCAGGGATATCGCGTGGAAAGCAAACGGTGTTTCCGACGTCATCCAAATCCTGGTCCCAGCGCGTGTATTAATGGAGGCCGGGAAGATGTTCCAGACCTCCGACAAGGTGGAACTTTCGTTGCTCAGCGGTGGTGAACGAGAGATTCTTGCGCTTTCCGTCGGGACCCGAGTAGTGACGTCGTCACTCGCGAAGGGGCAATTTCCCCGCGTCCGCGCTTTGCTCGATGACAAGGGCGCCGGAGATGGTTATTCCATCGTCCTCGCTTCTGATCTGATCGACGCGACTCGTCGAGTCTCGTTGGTCGTCGAGCGGGAATCGGTCTTGAAATACACCTTTTCCAGCGAGGGAATCATGCTTGAGACCCAGACTGGAGAAAGCGCCTCCGCCTCCGAGACGGTTGATTCGCATCTGGTTGGCGACGAGGTCGTCGTGTGGCTCAAACCGAAACTTGTCATTGACGGAATAACCGGCGCACACAGTCAGTTCATTCGGCTGGGCTTCACCTCGTCGTCCGAGGTTGGTAAAGCCGGCCCGGTCTTATTCACGGCTCACTCTTCCAAGGACTCGACCGACGTTCAAAAGGATTACCGCTACCTCATGCAGCCCAACTTTCTTGCACGGTAGTTCATGAGGATCGCCTCAATCGAGCTCACTGCGTGGAGAAATTATCCCAGCCAACGCCTCGAGATGGCACAGTCTCCAACCCTCTTGGTGGGCGAAAACGGACAGGGCAAAACTAATTTCGTCGAAGCAATCGTGTACGCCGCGCTGGGGCATTCCCACCGAACGCGCTCTGACGTGACCCTTGTCCGTGCGGGCGACGATCAAGCCGTTATTCGAATGCGTGTTGAGCACGGTGACCGGTCGATCAACGTCGACCTCGCCGTGGCGGCGACAGGGACCAACACGGTGCGGGTTAACGGCAACCCCACCAAGCGGCGCCAACTTGCTCGGCTTCTCCCGCTCGTCATATTTGCGCCGGAGGACATGGACATAGTCCGCGGTGAACCCGAGGTTCGACGAAACTTCATCGACGACGTGCTCGCTGAAACAGTCAACGGAGCTGAGTCCGACCGGGTTGACTTCGAACGGATACTTCGCCAACGCAACACACTACTCAAATCCATGTCGAATCGGGCCGGAGAATCTGAGGCAGCTACCCTGGCCACTTGGACGGACTCACTCATCGAAGTAGCAGCGCGCATTATCGTTTCGCGACGTCGCGCTGTCGCGGCCTTGGCGCCCAGATTTTCGGAGCACTATTCCGCTATCGCCGGTCCCGGGAACGCGGCAACGATCGCACTGTCCGAAACTGTTGGTCAGAACGTGGCTGACCACGACGTCATCCAGGCCCTGCGCGAAAAGTTTCACGTGAAACATCGTGAAGAAATCGAGCGCGGGTCCACACTGATTGGCCCCCACCGGGATGACGTTTCAATTGAACTGAACAACCTTCCCGCCCGCACGCACTCAAGCCAGGGCGAAGCGTGGTCAACGGCGCTGAGCCTCCGCTTGGCAATGGTCGACGTTGTCACTGAACACTCAACCGTCGGCGATCCCGTCGTGATCCTCGACGATGTGTTTTCGGAACTCGACGAGGGACGGCGAGAGCGGCTCGCGGCGCACCTCACGGACATCGAACACCTCATCATCACCGCTGCTGACGAAACAACCATCCCCTCGATGCTTGTGGGGGAAAGATTCGTCGTGAAGGGGGGCGCGATCGATGGCTAGTCACCCAGAGGCCCTCCGCTTCTTCGAACACATCGTCGGGGTTTTCTCCGGCGCAAAACGTAAGAGGAAAGCCCGCGAACTAGACCTCGACCAGTCATTGCCCTTCGAGCCCGGCCGGGATCCCCGGAGCATTGCTGCAATCGTGGGAGCGAGCATCGAGGACCGCGGCTGGACCCCGTTCCTAGCACGCGCGTCCGTCCTTGCCCAGTGGGAGGACATTGTCGGCGCGGACGTCGCGGGACACACCAACGCCGAGCTTGTCGACGACACCCTGGTTGTCTCGTGTGACTCATCGGCCTGGGCTACACAGCTGCGAATGTTGCGCCACGACATCCTCCGTGAGATCGAAGTTCGATTTCCCGACAACGGGATTGACCGGGTAGAGGTTTTAGGGCCGGGTGTACCCCCGCAAATTCGCGGTCCTCGTAGCGTGAAATGGCGCGGTCCTCGCGATACTTACGGATAGAACGACTGTTTTGGTCGCAGGCCGGAAATAAGGCGCGCAGAAGCGGAAATAACGGGTCTTGAGACCCCCGCCGACGGTAGAATAAGAGGTATCAAGCACGACCTTTCGGGGCATCGACGAGGAGTTAATATGGCGAGTTCAAAACCGAAAGAAAATTCGGATGAATACGGTGCCGATAACATCCAAGTCCTCGAAGGACTCGAGGCCGTTCGTAAGCGTCCGGGCATGTATATCGGCTCGACCGGTGAGCGCGGTCTGCACCATCTTGTCTATGAAATCGTCGACAACGCCGTTGATGAGCACCTTGCGGGCCACTGCTCCCTGATCGACATCACCATCATGAAAGACGGCGCTCTTCGCTGCATCGATAACGGTCGCGGAATTCCCGTCGACATCCACCCGACGGAGAAAAAGTCGACCGTTGAGGTTGTTCTCACCATCCTCCACGCCGGGGGAAAGTTCGGTGGCGGCGGGTATGCCGTGTCCGGCGGGCTCCACGGTGTGGGCTCTTCCGTCGTCAATGCACTGTCCACCCGGCTGGACGTCGAGGTCAAGCGCCAGGGAAACGCGTATTCGATGTCTTTCGCCGACGGTGTTCCCGTGAAGCCACTCGCCAAGGGAGCAGCGACAGACGAAACCGGCACCACGATTACTTTCTGGCCCAACGCTGAAATCTTTGAAACCACAGACTTCGATTACGAAACGCTGCGCACGCGCTTCCAGCAAATGGCCTTCCTCAACAAGGGACTGCAAATCGACTTCAACGACGAGCGAAGCGAGGGCCGACGCGACACGTTCCGATACGAGCGCGGACTCGAGGACTATGTCGAATTTCTCAATTCAGCGAAGAAAATTGAAGTCATTCACGCCGAGATCATTTCGTTGGAGTCCGAAGACAAGAACCGCACCATCTCCCTCGAACTTGCGATGCAGTGGACAAACGCGTATTCGGAAAGCATTCACACGTACGCCAACACGATCAACACGCACGAGGGCGGAACCCACGAAGAGGGATTCCGAGCGGCACTCACATCACTCATCAATCGTTACGCGCGCGACAAGGGACTCCTCAAGGAAAAGGACGAGAACCTCACCGGTGACGACGTACGCGAGGGGCTCACCGCGGTAATTTCCGTCAAGCTTGCCGAACCACAGTTCGAGGGCCAGACAAAGACGAAGCTGGGCAACACCGAAGCGAAGTCGTTCGTGCAAAAAGCCGTTGGCGACAAACTCGGTGACTGGTTTGACAGCCACCCCAGTGAGGCAAAGGACATCATCCGCAAGGCGATCCAGGCTTCGGCCGCGCGCATCGCCGCCCGCAAAGCCCGAGAGAGCACGCGCCGCAAGGGATTACTCGAGTCGAACAGCATGCCCGGGAAACTGAAGGACTGCCAGTCGAAAGACCCGAGCATCTCCGAGGTATTCCTCGTCGAAGGTGATTCCGCCGGCGGCTCGGCGGTTCAGGGACGAAACCCCGAAACCCAAGCGATTCTTCCGCTCCGCGGCAAGATCCTCAATGTCGAAAAGACGCGACTCGACCGCGCTCTGGCTAACACGGAAATTCAAGGCATGATTACCGCGTTTGGTTGCGGAATCGCCGAAGAGTTCAACATCGAGAAGGCCCGCTATCACAAGATCGTGCTCATGGCCGATGCCGACGTCGACGGGCAACACATCACGACCCTGTTGTTGACGCTGTTGTTCCGCTACATGCGCCCGCTCATTGACGCCGGCTTCGTGTACCTCGCCCAACCGCCGCTCTACCGAATCAAATGGACAAATTCCGAGCACCAATACGTCTATTCCGACCGGGAACGTGACGCCATGATCGAGTCGGGAATCAAAGAGGGCAAAAAGGTTCCCAAGGACAACGGCATCCAGCGCTACAAGGGACTCGGCGAGATGAACCACCAAGAATTGTGGGACACGACGATGAACCCCGACACACGAACGCTCTTGCAGGTGACCCTTACCGACGCGGCAATCGCTGACGGCGTCTTCTCAACACTCATGGGCGAGGACGTCAGTGCCCGCCGAACATTTATTCAACAGAACGCAAAGGACGTGCGCTTCCTCGACATCTAGTCGACGCGCGGGAATGACACTATGAGCGATCAGACAGACCGAATTCAACCCGTTGATCTCCAGATGGAGATGCAACGGTCATACCTCGACTACGCGATGAGCGTCATTGTCGGCCGCGCACTGCCGGATGTTCGTGATGGATTGAAGCCCGTCCACCGCCGCGTCATTTACGCAATGTTTGACGGCGGATATCGTCCCGATAAAGCTTTCTCAAAATGTTCTCGCGTTGTCGGCGATGTCATGGGACAGTTCCACCCGCACGGCGACTCCGCAATTTACGATGCTCTCGTTCGACTGGTTCAGCCGTGGAGCCTGCGTTACCCGCTCGCCTCGGGCCAGGGAAACTTCGGTTCACCGGGCAACGACGGCGCAGCGGCACCCCGATACACCGAAACGCGTATGTCCCAGCTCGCGATGGAGATGGTGCGCGATATCGACGAAGACACCGTCAATTTTCAGGATAACTATGACGGGCGAACGCAGGAACCGTCAATTCTGCCCAGCCGTTTCCCCAACCTCCTCGTCAACGGGTCCGTTGGTATTGCCGTGGGAATGGCAACGAACATTCCGCCACACAATCTTCGCGAGGTCTCGGCGGCAGCCCTCTGGCACCTGGCCAACCCAACCGTGGCCGGCGAGGAACTCCTCAACGCGATCCTCGAACACGTCAAGGGACCTGATTTCCCGACCGGTGCACAGATTCTGGGAACACGCGGAATCCAAGACGCGTATCGGACGGGCCACGGCAGCATCACGATGCGTGCCGTCGTCGAAACAGAAGAGATTCACGACCGCACGTGCCTCGTCGTAAGTCAGTTGCCCTACCAGGTCAACCCCGACAACCTGGCAATTCGGATCGCCGACCTGGTCAAGGAAGGCAAGATTCAGGGGATTGCGGATATCCGCGATGAATCGTCCGGTCGAACCGGGCAGCGACTCGTCATTGTCCTCAAGCGTGACGCGGTCGCCAAGGTTGTTCTCAACAACCTCTACCGCCAAACCCAACTGCAGGAAAACTTCGGCGCAAACATGCTCGCGATCGTGGACGGTGTCCCACGTAATCTCACCATCGACCAGTTCATCACCTATTGGGTCGCACACCAGATCGAAGTCATCGTTCGCCGGACACAGTTCCGACTCAACAAAGCCGAGGCGGACGCCCACATTCTGCGCGGATACCTCAAGGCGCTCGACGCGCTTGACGCGGTCATCGCGCTCATCCGCAAATCCCCCACGGTTGAGGACGCGCGAGATGGCTTGATCAAGTTGTTGAAGATTGACGAGATTCAAGCGACGGCAATTCTCAATTTGCAGCTTCGACGCCTAGCCGCTCTCGAACGCCAAAAGATTCTCGACCAGGCAGCGGAAATCGAAAAACTCATCGCAGGGTTCAAGAAGATCCTTTCCAGCCCCGACCTTCAGCGCGAAATTGTGTCGACCGAGCTCACCGAGATTGTCGACAAGTTCGGCGATGACCGACGAACCGCGATCGTGGCCAGCGAGGGCGACCTGACCAACGAAGATCTGATTCCGGTCGAGGAAATGGTCGTCACCGTTACCCGCGGCGGATACATCAAGCGGACGCGCAGCGACAACTACCGTTCGCAGAAGCGCGGAGGCAAGGGCATCAGGGGGGCGACGCTGCGCGCCGACGATGTCGTCCAACACTTCTTCGTCACCACGACGCACCACTGGTTGCTCTTTTTTACCGACAAGGGCCGTGTGTATCGCACGAAGACCCACCAGGTCATGGAGTCCGCTCGCGATGCGAAGGGCCAGCACATCGCGAACCTTCTCGCCCTCCTGCCGGGCGAATCCGTCGAGCAAATTGTTGACATTCCCAACTACGACGTGGCCGAGTACCTGGTGCTCGCGACGCGCAAGGGAATCGTCAAAAAGTCTAGGTTGCAGGAATACAACACCAACCGCACGGGCGGTGTCTTTGCTATCGATCTTGCGGTCGAAAAGGGCAAGGACGGCAAACCCGTGTTGGACGAGACGGGGCAACCGACCTATCTCGACACCGTCGTTTCCGCGATGCTCGTCAACAAGGATTCCGAGATCCTGCTTGTGTCCAAGGCTGGAATGTCCATCAGGTTCGCCGCGGATGACTCCACGCTTCGCCCGATGGGTCGCAAGACCGGCGGAGTCAAGGGGATCGCACTGCGGACAGGCGACGAACTTCTCTCGGCCGCAGTCGTTTCGGACGTCGGATACGTGTTCGTGGTGACCGAGAGCGGATACGCGAAGCGAACCGATGTCGGCCAGTACCGCCTTCAGAACCGCGGGGGAATCGGAATCAAAGTGGCCAAGCTCACCGACGAGCGCGGTGGATTGACCGGCGGACTCATCGTTGACGACGGCGACGAAGTGCTTGTCATCATGGAAGGCGGCAAAGTCGTCCGCTCGAACGTCGACGGCGTTCCGGCAAAGGGTCGCGACACCATGGGCGTCGTTTTTGCCCGACCAGACGAAGGCGACAAGATTCTTGCCATCGCGCGCAATTCGGAGCGTAATCTAGACTCATCGTCAGACGAAGACGACGCAGAATCCCCCGAGGGGGACGCTGCAATCACAGAAACGGAAGCACCGGCCAATGACTAAGATGCCCCCCGCCAAACAGGTTCGCCTGCGCCTCGTCCACATCGACTTCTGGTCGGCGGTTCGAAACTCTTTCGTGGTCGCACTCGCCCTCTCACTCATTTTGCTTGTCTTCAACCTCCTCGCGTGGTTGCTCCTCACCGTTCTCGGCGTCGTCGACATCGTCAACAGCACCATCAGCGACATCATCGGTGTTGACTTCCTCGGCCTCACCGACCTCATGTCATTCCCGTCGATGATGGTGTTTACCCTGCTGACTGCGGTCGTCAACATCATCTGCGGAACGGCGCTCGGCGCCCTCGGGGCAATCGCCTTCAACTTCATCGCCCGCATCACCGGCGGGTTACGCGTCGCTTTCACCAACGATTAAGAGGCGATTTTTCGCACCGACCAATCTTTGATAGGCTCGGTGAGGTTTCGGGGCTATAGCTCAGGCGGTTAGAGCGCTTCGCTGATAACGAAGAGGTCCCAGGTTCAAGTCCTGGTAGCCCCACTCGATTCCGCAGGAATCGTATGTTGGGGGCTTAGCTCAATTGGTAGAGCGCCTGCTTTGCAAGCAGGAGGTCAGGGGTTCGATTCCCCTAGCCTCCACAACACGAAAACTCCCTCTAGAAATAGGGGGAGTTTTTCATTCCCCCCTAGTCGATCAGCAGCAGCCAATCGGACCTTGTCGACACCCGGAAAGAAATGTTGCATTAATACTACGTAGTATCTATACTACAGACATGAGCAGAAACTCCGAAGAACCCGTATTCAACCGGATAGAAGAAGCCCGCGCGGCGGCTGGGCTGAGTAGACAAAAACTGGCCAATCTGGTGGGAGTCCACTACCAAACGATTGGATACCTCGAGCGAGGCGAATACAGTCCCTCTCTCGTCCTTGCGCTCCGCATAGCAAGCGCACTGCGCAAGGAAGTCTCGGAACTTTTTTCGCTTACCCAACCAAAAGAAGGAGAAAAATAATGGCGCAGAAGAACAAAATATATTGGTCGCTTGGTGTGACCGAGAAGGGCACACGAGCCCTGCTGACGGATGAGAATTCAAAATTCACGTGGCTCCGATCTCAGCGTAACCGGCGAGTGGTGGTGTTGCTCGAGTTGCTGGGAATCACGCTCATCGCGTCGGGTAGCTACCTCCCGACGTTGGCAATCGGCAGCATTCAACTTTCACGAGAGGCCGACATCATCATTTACTCCGTGACGGCGATTTGGGTCACTCTGCTGACACTTGTCGCCTACTCACTCTTGCGGATTTCAGTTCGAGGGATCGCGGATGCCCCGGATGAATTACTGGATGAGCGACAGATCACAATACGGGACACGTCCTTTAGGTTTGCCTATCTGGCGATGGGGTGTCTGGTGATCGCGCTGCTCGTTCTCATGTTCTTCGGGCCGGACCTTGAGTTGTTCCAACCGGAAGGAAACGACGGAAGTTATCTGATGATTGCAGCGCTCTTCGCGTTCGCGTCAGCACCGTCGATGATTCTGGCCTGGCGCGAGAGAGACATCTAACGGATTACTCAACGTGAGTCGTGGGCAACTTGGGCTTCTGCGCGTTCTTCTCGTGGGCAATGGTTGCGTTTAGGGTGTCATGCGCTTAGGTCGGCACACGAGCGGTTGCCCCAACCCTTTGAGGGCTCGCGCCATAGACTTCAAACGTGAAAGACACGAAGAAGATCAGTATCGCGACTCGTTTTAGCCGCACACTCGAACGGTGGGGAGAAAGCATCACCTCAGCCGTCGGTACGATGTGGACCGCGATTGCTTTCGCGCTGCTTGCTCTGATTTCACTGCCCGGCGCGCTTGCCTCGGGCAATGTTGTCGTCATCGTCGCGTGGATCGCACAGACATTCCTGCAATTGGTTTTATTGCCCATCATCATGGTTGGGCAAAATGTTCACAGCCGGCAAACCGAGCGGCGGGATAACGAAACGCACAACGCGGTGATGGCCGCGCACCGGGAAACACAAGAAATTTTGCGCGAGCTACACGCCCGTGGCGTCAAGTAAGCGCACCCCGTGACTCGAAGAGGTTTGTTCTTATATGCCGCTGTCGGCATAGTTTGGGGAATCCCTTATTTCTTCATCGCCATTGCCTCACAAAGCTTCTCGACTCCGTCCGTTGTGTGGATGAGGGTGGTTATCGGGGCACTGTTCCTTTTGCCGTTGGCCATAAAGCGTGGGGTCTTGCGAGAAACGCTCAAGAACTGGCCGTGGGTATTGTTTTTTGCCGTTGTTGAGATGGTCGGGCCGTGGTACCTCATCACCGAAGCCGAGCGGTATGTGTCGACAAGTCTTGTCGGCCTGATGATGACGACCATCCCGTTCATCTCCGCCGCAATCATGGGAATCTTTTTGGGCGACAAGGCCGCTGGCCACCCGGTCACGATCACGGGTCTCGTGGTCGGCTTTTCCGGTGTCGTTTCTCTGATCGGGATTGACGCTTTAAGCGGGCATATTGAAATGGGGCCGACCCTCATGCTCGTCGTAACCGCGATTTGCTATTCAGTGGCGCCGATTGTGGCGAACCGAAAAATGCCGACAACTTCCACCCTGGGGGTCATCGCTGTTTCAATGGCAATGGTTGCGGTCATTTACACGCCGTTCGTCCTGACAAGCCTTCCCGCGGACATTGCTGCTGGGCCGAGCGCCGCATCGTGGACGTCCATTCTGGTGCTCGGGATTGTCTGTTCCGCTGTGGCTTTCGTCCTCTACTTCGCCCTCATCAAAGAGGTTGGACCGCGCCGGTCTACCCTCATCACCTACCTCAACCTCCTCGTTGCGGCCGTGCTCGGCGTCCTTTTTCTGGCAGAACCAATTACCCCGGGAATCGTGGTCGGCCTGCCGCTCATCGTTATCGGGTCGTATTTGGCGGGGCGTGATCGGGCACCATACGTTCGCAAACGTGACAGAATTGTCGCGTGAACTGGTCGACACGCATTCCCAACGAGGCAGATTGCACAGAACTGCGCCAACTCATTGACGCGCAAGAAATCAACCTCGACCCCAACCACAAGCCGGCGAGTGAGTCGTGGCCGATTGAGTTGTTACGCGGCCACAATGATTCACCACGAAATATGGTGTGGGTAGACGACTCCGGCACGATACATGCCTGGGCAAGCATGCAACCAGACGAACACCGTCACCGTGTGGAAATCGAACTGTTTCGTTCACCAGGCTTCCCCGCCATCCGCGAAGTGTGGAATTGGTGTCTGTCAACTGGGGACGAGGATTTTCCCGGCTGGATACTGTGGCCAACGAGTAATTATCTTGACGAGGAAATCGCAACCGTCTTCACGGAGACGGGATTTTCACTGCTTCGGAAGTACCACATCGTGACGAGACCGCTCCAGGCAATGGAGTACCCAGAATTACCGGACGGGACCGCGGTGGAGTTGATCTCCAGCGATGACGATTTTGTCGAATGGCATGCAGCGCATCAAGACGCTTTTTCACAACACTTCGGCTTTACACCTCGGCCCGCCGACAAGTGGATACCGCACTTCAAGGAGTACGACGGAGCCGATCCCAAGGGCCGATTCCTGCTGCGCGTTGATGGGGATGTTGCGGGATTTGTCGCCTGCACAAACGACAACGAACACGAAAACGGCGGGTTCGTCGATGTCTTGGGAGTTCGGCATGAGTATCAAGGCAAAGGGTATGGTGAGCTCCTTTTGCGGTGGGCATTCGCTTATTGCGCAGGGCGTGGTTTCTCCGACGTCGACCTCACCGTCGACACCGGGAACGAGTCAGGGGCACTTGCGCTCTACGAGCGGGTCGGTTTTAGAACACTTTCCGAATTTCACCTTTACGCGCGACCCTAGACGACGAGTTTGCCACTCTCGACAGCACGAGCCAGAGCGATCCAACGAGGTCGGCGAATCAGATAGAAAAGCCGCACCAGAACCCACAGCGCGGGAGTCAGCGCGCCTCCATCGAACGTGACGCGGTCGTGGATGCGACAGACTCCGTCGGAAATCGGCGTGACCGTGATTCGGTGATTCCAACTGCGGATGGGACCTCCGTGTTCGTTCGTCGAGAACTCTTTCGTTACGGGGTCCAGGCGCTCGAACGTCAGTGAATGCCGGGACATGGGGAGGAAACCAAGAAGGAACATCCAGCCCGTCACCGTTTCACCTTCGCGCCAGTGCTCGCTGCGGTTGGCGGCGACGGGCCAACGGATTAGCCAACGAGAAACGAATCTAAATCCGGCGGGTGAGGTAACGGCTGACCACATCGCTGGAGCCCCGAGGGGGACATCGACGCGCAGAGAGACGGTTGGCATAACTTCAGCGTAGTTTGAGATGAAAGATTAGTCCGCGAGTAGACATAATCATTGTGAAGAGGCAGGAACCCCGATGAGCCCCGAGGAATTCAGCACGCGCTACGCCGAATTCGTCGCGCCCATTACACGTTTTGTTGCACGCCGCGTAGAACGAAGCGAAGTCGACGATGTGGTCGCGGACATTTTTTCCGTCGCGTGGCGCAAGCATTCGACGGTGACCGAGGGCGAAGAGTTGCCGTGGCTCTATCGAATCGGCACCAACGTCATCGCCAACCACCGCCGAACGGTTTTCCGGCAGTCACGACTCATCGCATCTCTCGTCGCAAGAGATTCGGCACCGTCCGCTGAATCAATCGCGATCGCCGACATGTCCTTGGCGGCGGCGTGGTCACAATTGTCACCGTCGTATCGCGAGATCCTCGCGTTGACGGCCATTGACGGGCTCTCCGTTGCGGAAACTGCGTTGACGCTGGGAATCACCCCCAACGCCGTGAGTGTTCGCCTCAATCGGGCTCGAACGCAACTCAGGAACGAATTGTCGAAACAAAACTGAAAGATGCGTGACCGAGAGGACATAAACAAGATATGAACAATGATGAACTCGACGCCCGGCTTCGGTCCGCGTCACACCCTGCGAACAGTTACGCCGCACCCGACGTTCTCAATCGAGCGACTCAGTCACGACGACGCCCGATCCGGGACTGGATGAGCACAAGCAGCCCGGCCACGCGCCGCAACGCCATCGGTACCGTCGCGGGCGCGGCCGCACTCGCGATCGCCGTTCCCATGCTCTTCCCGTCGCAACAGGCGCTGTTCTCTCTTGCCGAAGGGGCCCCGAGTGCCTCGGCAGCAGACAATGCCGAAGGGTTGTCCACGAGTGATTCCAAGATGATGATGCCCTTCATCACCTACCACTACATTGCAGGCGACAACCTGTCCGCCGCTGCTGGTTCGGGGACTGTGTATCGCTTCGAACTCGTTGGCGACGTGCAATCGCGCGCCAGGGCGATCGCGGACGAACTCGGGCTCGACGGAACCGTCACCAAGTCCTCGTATTTTGATAAGAATTACCCCAGCTGGGTGGTTGGCCCCGAGGATGGCTCAGCCCCAAACCTCACGGTTTATTGGTCGGGCACGGGGTCGTGGTGGTACAACAACCCGGCGGCCTATCCCGCTCAAGAGTGCATTGACCCCGCGCAATCAGGGAGCGATTCACCCGAGACGTGCACCGAATACGCCGCTCCCCCCTCGGGAAAGAACCCTTCGCAACCAGAGGCGGAAGACACCGCCCTTGCGATCTTCTCCGCACTCGGGTTCGACGGCTCAGCGGATTCACTGACGACCTATCGTGACGAATGGGGAACCACCGTTACCGCGGCGCAGTCCGTTGAGGGCCAACGAGTAGCAGTCGATTGGTCAATTTCGTGGAGCGGAAACGGCGAAATTGCCTACATGTCGGGCCACTCGGCGCGGGCTGTGGCGGCGGGAAATTTCCCCACCGTGTCGGCTGTCGACGCAGTTGCCCGAATGAGTGATTGGCGCTGGTACGGATCAGCCCCGATGGACGGAATGCCGTGGATGTCGTCCCGCTCGTACGGTGTCGAAGGCGATGCCGCCGCCGCCACGGAATCGGAGCCGGCAGTTGAGCCGACCTCGGAGCCCTCGGTGGACCCGACCGCCGAACCCGCACCCGACGTCACTAGTGAACCGATACCAACGGAAACGTTTGATCCAGGGCTGACGCCCGAACCGCTTCCCACCCCGACCGTCATGGACCTGATCATCAACAAGGCGAAGCCCCAATTGTTGATTGTGTGGGACAAATCGGGCGGCGTGTGGTTGGTTCCCGGTTTTGTGATGTCGGGGAGCGAGGGTTGGCCTATGGCGGTAATTTCGCTGATCGAGGGAATCATCGAACTGCCCGAACCCATGCCGATCGAGCCGGCCATAATCGACTAGGTCGCGGAGGGGAAACTCACGGAGGCGACGACGCCGCTATCACGCGAACGCGGAGTGAGCGACACGGTCGCCCCACCGAGTTCGGCGAGGTGTTTGACGATAGCCAGACCTAAACCGGTTCCCTCTGTCGTCGAATCCGCACGCCAGAAGCGGTCAAACGCACGTTCGCACTGCTCCGCCGTAAGTCCGGATCCCGCGTCGATAACCTCGACGATGACGTCGGACCCGCTGAGACGAACCCGGACAAGTACGGCGGTTCCGGAAGGACTGTGAGCGAGAGCGTTGTCGATGTAGTTGTCGATGATGTGTTCAGGGGCAGAGGGAATTGCACGAGCAAGAGCGGACTCGAGACCGTCAAACGCCATCGTGATTCCGCGTTCCTCGGCGAGGGGGCGCCAGGATTCCACGCGATCACGCGCAACGACCGCAACATCGACCGGCTCGATCGTGCCGGCACGTCCCTCGGATCGAGCAATCGCAAGAAGCCCTTCAACAATGGAGTTCAAGCGCTCGACTTCCGATTCCGCGTCGGCGATCCGCTCACGCGCCACCGACGCCGATTTCGGCAGGGCGTCACGTGCACGCTCAAGACGCAACAATAGCGCCGTCAACGGTGTCCGAAGTTGATGGGAGGCATCTGATGCGAAGGCGCGTTGCTGACGAATTAATGACTCGAGCTTGTCCGCCATCCCGTTGAACGCCGCCGTGAGTCTGGCGATTTCTGTGGTTCCCTTTGCGTCAGGAAGGCGGGCGGAGAAATCCCCGGCCCCGAGAGCGTTCGTTTGCCGCTCGATCAGTCGGAGCGGTCGAATAACCACACCGGATAGCAGCCACGAAACGATGAGAGATAGCCCGATAGCGCCGCCCGCGACCCACCACAGAAATTGTGTCTGTGCGGCCACGGCGGCGTCGATTCCACCGTGGGGAAAACTGAGTCGAACCGTCCCGTTGACACTAGAACCGCTGATGATGGGAACCGAGACATAGACGAGGTTCGATTGCAAGGTGTCAGACCAGCGCTCTCCCGACGAAACGTTGCCGACGAGAGCGGCGGCGATTTCTGGGCGATTGGTAAAGTCGTCGCCGACAGCCAGTTCGGCCGCGTTGCTCGTCAACACCGCGATGCCACTGGCATTTGTGATGATGACTTCTGTTTCCTTCGAGTCAGCGTACTTTGTGATCAACGCCGTTAGCGCGGTTCTGGATGACTCGAGCGGTGCCGCGTCGGAAAGGAAGTCTTCCACGCGACCGCCCAGGATAAACGCGTCACGTTGGAACTCGGTGATGACTTTTCGCTGTTCCGTCTTGACCACGTAGTCATACGTCACGAACCCCTGGCCCAGCGCTATCGTTGCGCTAAGCCCCAGAAGCGACGCGAGGAAGAGCTTCCTCATCGAACCTGCCTGAGAGCAAAGCCTACGCCTCGAACTGACTCGACCCAATCGGGACTGCCCAGCTTTTTGCGGATTGACGCGACGTGCGCATCGAGAGTTTTCGTGGTGCCGTACCAGGTTGTTTTCCAAACATCGCGAAGAATGTCCGCGCGACGAAAGACCGTTCCCGGTTCGTGCGCCAGATGTTCGAGAAATTCGAACTCTTTGGGCGTGAAGGCGATTTCGACTCCGTCAAGCGAGATTGTGCGAGTCTTCGAGTCAATCACGAGTGATCCGACGGCGAAATGCGTGATGGGTGAAGCTGTGCCGAGAGCACGACGCATGACCGCGTTGATTCGCGCGACGAGCTCCTTTATCCCGAACGGCTTGACGAGGTAGTCATCCGCCCCAATTTCCAAAACTGTGACGCGGTCCATTTCCGTTTCGCGGGCACTCGCCACAATGATCGGTACATGGGAAAACGCTCGAATCTGCCGGCACACCTCGGTACCGTCCAGGTCGGGAAGGCCAAGATCCAGGATGACCGTCGTTATTCCACCGCGTTTAACTTTGGCGACAGCTTCGTTACCCGAAACGACGTGGTCGACGACGTAACCGTTGTCGCGCAAACCGTCGAGCAACGCATCGGCGATAGCGCGATCGTCTTCGACAAGCAGGATGGTCATGTTATGACTGTGCCATGAATGGTCCCGTCATGCACCCTTGTGGAACAGCTCGACAGGTTTTCTTTGACGTTTCTTGGACAAACCTCGTTGTGGGGTGGCGGTGAGGTGGGTCACACTGAAGACATGAACATACAGGTACCTCTTCTCCTCATCGGGATCACCGCCACCACCGGCGCGGGCGTCGGGACGATTGCGGCCAACACCGGCGGCTTCTCCATCGACGACCTGAACGCGCTAACAAATGGTGTCTCGACCACTATCCAAACACCGGTCGACATCCTTGTCCCGGTCCTCGAAGTTCCCGGCGCCCCGGCACCGACTACTACAGCACCCAACGACGTCACCACATCGGGGACAGAGGGCGGTTCGCAGCCTTCGAGCGGCGTATCGACCGGAACATCCGCGTCGAACAGCACGACTACAGCAACAAAGCCGGCTACGAACGCTACAAGCGGTGGATCTGCTTCGGGCGGCTCCTCATCGGGAGAGTATGAGGATGAGGACGAAGATGAGGACGAAGACGAAGACGAAGA
>Ga0114975_10000537_pt1 | contig 28731 bp, 38 predicted proteins | sample S_130626_EF_Meta_FD_87031 | JGI IMG/M metagenome (GOLD analysis project Ga0114975, IMG submission 87031) | Freshwater microbial communities from Lake Simoncouche, Canada to study carbon cycling - S_130626_EF_MetaG | ecosystem: Environmental > Aquatic > Freshwater > Lake | place: Lake...
AGCTTGTTCTTCCAGTGATAGTGCTTGAAATTCTTCTTCAGTTGGTGGAAGTTGTTTGATACCACTGCAATACCAATCAATGTAGTCGCCTTGTTGTTGCATATCTGCAATGATACCACCGGCATATCTCCAACTGCAATGCCATCGTTGATTCTTAAGGATTGGCATAACATCGTGTTTGATAAAATCTCTATTACACATGGCCGCATAGAGATTCTGCGCATAGATGTCACTTTCACGAACCTTCTCCAGAATCCAATCAGTGGTCAATAGATCGTATTCCATATTCTCAACACGACTTGCCGGATCTTCAAATTTGGCCTTGTGCTGTTCTGCATAGGATTCATACATGGCCAGATAGTCTTCGTTTACAGCTTCACCTTTTTCTTTCATTCGTTCTATGTACTGTTCTTTTTGAAAGGTGTGCCGTTCAGGGCTTTTTGAAATTTTTGACATCTTCTACTGCTTTCTTTAGAGTCTCGGCATAGTTAATGGCCTGTTGCTCAGTCATAATAATGTTGGCTTCGTATTCTACGTAGCCTTTGGTCAACAAAATCCAAATAGTCTGCCAACGATTTAGCGTCCACCATTTGCTTTTTTGTGTTGTGTATGTGGTAACTGTAACATTACCCTCATCAGCTTCAACCCAAACATTGTGATCGTGATTGGCATCCTGGCATTCGCAGACCACTTGATAGGTAATGGCATCGCCCCAATCACTGCGTTTTAGGATGCCTTCTGCAGGTTCCTGTGCCGATATTCTCTCTTTATCCACCATTTGTATGTATTCCAGTATTGTTGTATTGTAACAGGATCTTGATTATAAACAAGTCTTTCCTCACAGTTATCTATCCAAAGATTCTGCACCCACATCCTGAACGGGCTGGCAATCTGAGGGCTTTGGGGGTCTGCCACAGCAGTATTCACATTCTTCATTATCGCATTTTTCCTCCAACCATTTATTACAGGGTTTACAATAGAAACAGTCGTGCTCTTCTGAGTACGATTTTGGTGTCTGACAACAAATCAGGTCCATAGGCCGTCTCGAATTTTGATAAGACGAATCATCATTGCTTCATCTTCTTTTTCGTAGGCCGCTTCAATTTTACGAAGTAGCTTGTGTGCCTTGTCGCTGGCCTTACGTTCTGCAGGATCTTTTGAGTTTAGGCTGGAAAACATACTGCCAGGATACTTGACACGCATTGCCTCGCAGTGCTCAGTCCAGCCGCTGGCTTCATAGGGATCTGGGCGGTTAGGGTAGACCACAGTCCACCAACGATAAAGTTCGAGGATTTCTATAGCGGCCTTGGCTTGATAGGTAAGTTCGCCATAACCTTTGTCTCCGGGATTACAGCCCATGTCTTCTTTGACTCTGAGTCCACTAGCCCATACCAAGTACTCGATTCCAGCATCTGGACAACGCCATGTACGCAGGCGCAGCCAACCCTTGCGGTACCAAGGCACACTGTATTTGGTTTTCATTTCATCACTCCACATACAGTGATGCCATGCTTGTTCTATTTCAACAAAATCCACCAACTCGTTGAAAAGGCAAGGAAGGAAACGGTTGCCAACATCACACCAATCTCCCGGTTTGATATTCCTGGGATGAGCAGTAAGGCTGTGACTGCGAGTAATCCAACGGTTATTAATGTAGTAACGAATATCATTTAATTTCCTGTTAGGCCAAGTGACAAAGTCTTGAACATACCCTAGTGCGTCTTCGGCTAACCAATAGCGAAAGTTATGCTTGATTTTGGCAGCGTTGGTCCATTCGTCCCATTCTTCGGCGGTGCCGGCACTGAGCTTTTTGGTTCCGCGAAGCCAATCTGCGAAAGGAGTACAACTCCAATATGTTGAATGATGTGCCATGATAGTATATTTTCTCTGTTGAACAACTTAATTATACTATCTTTTTAGAAACCTGTCAAGATGATTCAATTTTGCCCCATTTGATCTTTAACCAAATGCGTTCATGAATGTAATAATCTATACTTAAAAGAATATGCAATGCTGTAGCGAAACCGGTAGCATTAGCAATATTGCCTGTGAACATATAAGTCCATAGGATAGTAAATGACCAAGCAGTTAACCGATATGTTAACATTCTTACTACTGTTCTTTTTTGAGTTTCCATTAAAATTTCCTTTGATAACCTGCTAGATTAAGCATCAAACTATATTGTTCGTATGCTTTTTGTACTGCTTCGTTTGAAAATCTAAAAGCTGCTTCTTCACGCTCTTTGCTCATCAACATATCAAAGAAGTCTACTTCTCCTTTAGTGTGCTTTTGCCATCTAAAGAAACGCTGTTCAAGCTCAACCAAGGCTCGCAATTTGCTTTCAGGAATTTCAACAGTGAATACACGCTCAGTTTCAAAGGAAACTAGATCGTCTCTGATAATAGAGGCATTCTCTGGGTCTGTGAAAAAGCGAGGAGGATGATATCTTGCCCTCTTTTTTTGATCGTTGAGAACTCGTACTTCATAATTCTCGCAGAACTCCGGCAGCTTATCCATTTTGTACCAGGCTTTCGCTCATTGGGAATATGGCAGCAATGGCTTTAGCACAGGCTAGGGCAATTAATTGATGTTCTTTTTGTGTGCCGTTGCCACTACGCAGTTCAATAAAGTGAATCCACGAACGCAGGGTGCCGTTCATGTACAGTCTGCTTTCAATTAGGCCTTCGGGTAGAACAGCACGAGCCTGTTCCTTGGCTATGCCATTCTTGATAGCCCACTCGTATTCTCTCTGTGCGGCATAGATGACTCGTTGTTGAGCTCTGTACCATTCATTTTGTAGCAGTTGATCTTCCACTTCGACACTGTTCTGTCTGTTCTTGGGGTCTTGAAGTCGGGCTTCTCTTGTAACAAACTTGAGATCTTTAGTTGGGTCAGCATAGCGTTGACTGAATTCCTGGAAGCTGAAACTTCTGTGTCTAAGGATTTGTCTTGCGATGTCTCTGGTTGTGGTAATTTCAACACAGGCTGAGACCATTTCAAGTGGGCTCCAGTGGGCATGTTTGACCAAGTATCGTATAAGCTTCTCTGATGTCTCGGAGTTAAATTGATTGCTTGGATTGGACACACGGGCGCAATACGCAATGAGTTCCTGCGCATCATCGATGCCCAGATCTCTAAATTCGTCAGTGGGTTGACTGTAGGATACCAGTTTAACATCCATTATTTAATCTTCTTCTTTAGGTTGTTCTTGACAGAGCGATTCCATCAGTTTGTAATGTTCATAGGCCTTTTTAAGTGCTTCAAACTTTTCTAGTTTACTAGGATCGGGAACCAGTATGGCCAAGCGTTCTTCCATTTTATTCATAAAAGTTTTTAAACTCTTGCCGTCTATACTAATATCAGTACCAGCAGCCATGTCAATGCCAGTGCCGGTGATATTAACCGTTGGCGGGTTATTCCAGTTATGGCCATTTGTGCCTGTAGTATAAAACTGTCCACTACTGCCAGCAGCCCCAATCGTATATCCACCATTGGTAATAGTAGTCGTTGGTAAGGTAATAGTTCCCGAACTATACATACTGTTCATAGTACTGCTATCTATGGTGATAGTATCGACGCCGCCACTGTAACTAATGTTACCATAGTCGGGAGGGACAGCGCCGTAACCTAGATCTAATGTACAGATATCCTGTGCAATAATGCCTACACCGGGATCGTCAAGATCTTTCTTGCTCATCTTTAAGCCTTGGCTTCTTTGCGAGCGTTCTTTTCTTCTGTGATTTCGTTGCGGCGAGCTTTTACACCCTTGGCAACTTCTTGTAGAGCTTTGCGAGCGCGAGTACCTGCAGCACCATTGCCTGCTGTGAATTTTGCATCCTCAGCCAAAAATGCTTCGAAGTCTGCTTTTAGTTGTTCTACTGTTGTTGACATAATGTTTTCCTTAAAGTTATGTTCTAATACTATTATAGTATCTGGTGTGGTCGGTAGGTTTCGAACCTACAAAGGCGTTGTCTAGGACGTTGCCCCGTCGCCAGCCCTTCCTAGGAAAAAGCGGCAGGTCTGCCAGTTCCACTCACGACCACATTGTTAATTGTACACGAATATTAAAAAAAGTAAAGAACTTTTAAAATATAAATTTACCAATTATCAAGCTGTTAGTTTTCCAATGAGAGTATATCTAGTACCGCTCTCATCTGCTGTTTCGTCTTCAAACAATACTTCTACATTTATTGGAAGCTGTGTTTTAAACTCGGCCAAGGATGTAACACAGTTGATACGTCCTTCTTTACCAGTTCGATTGTTTGATTGAAACACAAAATGAGAACCTGGTTTAAGTCTTTTCCAAGATTCCCATTCTTTCATAGGCGGCATGTGTTCGCATATGGTATTGATGGTTAGATCTGCATCTTCAAATCGTTTTGCATTTTTAGTAATCACATCAGCATCAATAATTTCTATATTAGCGTGTTCGTCAAATACTCCATGCTTTAATGATCTAACCAATAAATCATCACGATCAAAGCCAGACAATCGTTTGACGTCTTTAGCCAAGGTAGTTATTAGTTCAACTGTGTGTTTGCAACCAAACACAATTATCTCAGAATTATTATCTAAAATAGATAGTCCGTTGATAAATTCCAGCATTTTTGTCTGAGACTGGTCTAATGCACCATTTTCTATTAAATAATTTGCCATATCGGTTTCCTTTGTTTCCTTTGTTTGCTGTTCTAGCAATTTGCGTAGTTGTCTTGACTCCTCTTCCAACTTCTTCTGCTGTTGTCTTAGTTCCTCTTCCAACTTCTTCTGCTGTTGTCTTAGTTCCTCTTCCAACTTCTTCTGCTGTTGTCTTAGTTCCTCTTCCAACTTCTTCTGTTGTTGTCTTAGTTCCTCTTCCAACTTCTTCTGTTGTTGTCTTGACTCTTCTTCTAACTTTCGATAACGTTTTTCATCTTCTTGCTTTTGTTTTTCTAAATCTCTTTCTTGAATTGCTTCGTCAGACCATGCTCTTCCTACAAGTGTAAATCTAGTGCCTCGATCATCAGTTAATTCTTCTTGGTGCAAAACCACAGCATGTTTTGGAAGTTGTTTTTTAAAATCTTCTATAGTATCAACACAATTAACATGTCCTTGAATTCCATACATATTATTAGATTGAAATGCAAAGTATGCATCGTCACGCACCTTTGACCAATTGGGCCAATCGTTCATTGGAGACATGTGTTCGCATGAGGTATTTATGAACAACTTTGCTGTGCTGTAAATTCTTGGAAAATTAACAAATGCATCGCCTTCGATCAGTTTGACTTTTTTATTTTTCTTCCAAAAGTTATTCTTTGCAATGTGTATTACCTGTTGGTCAAGATCAATTCCGTGTATACTTTTTACTTTCTCGCTCAATTTAGGTATAATAATGCTGCCATACCAACAACCAAATATAACCACTTCACAGTTGCTGTCCAAACATCCTGTTTGATCTATCATGGACACCAATTGTGTTTTGGCAGCAAACTGATTTCTACCAAATGAGTCTTTGATATCATTTGCCAATTCCGGATTATCTCGCATGGTAGCAAGGATGCTTTTCAGGAGAGTTAGGTCTACAGAAACGTTGTTCTGTAAATTTAAAACATTGCCTATAAACTCTAAATCTTCTGTGTCAATCATTTTTTTACCACAAAGTCTTTTATTACCAACAGATCTAATCCACATTTTTTAAATGTGTTCACAGCATCTTGAGGAGTTTCCACAATGGGTTCCTGACAGTTAAAACTGGTGTTAAGCAACATCGGGATGTCTGTGAGTTTATAAAACTCATTTATTAAACTGTAATAATGATTGTTAAATTCTTTGGTAACAGTTTGAATTCTTGCAGTACCGTCTACATGTGTTACTCCCGGAATCTTGTCTGATATCACAGGCATGATCCTTGACATAAACGGACTGGGTTGATTGGTGTCAAAGTAGTCTTTGTAGTGTTCATCTAGAACACTAGGCGCAAAAGGTCTAAAGTCTTCACGCATCTTGACAACACTGTTAATGATATTTTTAATATCTGGGTTTCTAGGATCGGCTAAAATACTTCTATTACCCAGGGCTCGATTGCCTGATTCACTTTTACCTTGAAACCAACCAACAATGCCCCCGTCAGCAATTGCCTTGGCCACTTCAACGTAAATTTCTTCCATTGGCTTTTGCTGGTAAGACAGTCCTTCGAATATGGCAGAGTCTACTTCATACTCACCGCCCGAATAGACTGTGGGAACGTGAACGATGTCATTTAACACATAGTCGGCATGCATATAGGTTCCAATGGCCTGACCTTCATCTCCTGCCGCAGGCGGCACATGTACATTTACATAATGCTTGGTAAATGCTTCATTCATATAGCCGTTGTAGGCAACTCCGCCTGCAATACATAAATTGTCAGAAGTTTTAAGAGGATATACAAATTTCTTAACAAGCTCAATGGTAACATACTGTAGTGTAAATGCTACATCTTTTTTAGGAACACGCCTTAGAATATCTCTAGCATTGTTAGGAAGTTTGTGATTGGGATTTTCCAAGTACTGATGAATCATAGCATACACTTCATCGTTGTACTGGCCAAACCCCACTAGTCCCATTACTTTGCCTGCATCAAGGTATCCAAAACCAAGATCCTGAGCTAGTCTATTCCAAAGACCGCCTATTGACATGTTCTCAGACAAGTTTGTAATTAGGCCAGTCTTGTCAATGAAAATGCAATTGAATTGCCATCCTCTTCCGTCTATTGCCAGTATGTCACTTTCTTTAAACTGTGAACTTAGAAATGCGTATGCAGCATGACTCTGATGATGGTCGATATAGTAATAGCTGTCTGTGTGCAATCGGTCCCATAGATTGGTTGGATTAAATTTTAAAAAATCTGTATCCGGTAGTGTTTCTTGAAGCAGGTCTAATACAAATTCCTGACCTAGGTTAGAAACAGTAAATGCAAATACCTCATCTTTAGTGGTACTTATATAGTTAGGTATGAAGTACTCATTAAAAAACTCTCTGCTGTACGTGGGATCGTGAGGATTTTTTCGATTGAGATTGTGTTTTCTTCGGTTGTGTCTTTCCACTTGATTGTGAAATACACCGTCATAGGTATTGTGATCGTGAATGTTTACTGCGACAGAAAATATTTTCATTGATTGCCTACTTGTAATTTTTGCAATTCCTCTTCTTTAAGTATCTCAATGATTCGATTTTTTTGTGCTGTGGGCCGTTTTGGAATAATGTCATAGCACCGTTGACAATATTTTTCAAACTCAAATAGTTTGTAATTCATCATCTTATCAATGTTTTCTTTGGTAACATCAAACTGTCGTGAACCGTTAATTACTTTTCTGCTACAATGACGAATTTTTTGTATTTCAAAATCAAACACAGGTACTAGAGGAAACTTGGCACACACCTTGCGGTTAAGCTCGGGTGCCTGTACAGGTTTATGATCTGTGAAAAAGTCCGGAGACCTTGAATTGTATTCTTTGAATTCGGTGTTTTTATGATCAAGCACAGATAGGTCGTACTGTTCTCTATACTTAAAATAATTAGGAGTCTTTATGATTAGATTGTAATTATTTTTATCGTTTTCTTTAAAGAATTCAAAGTTACCTAATTTTTCAATGCGTTCTTCGTAGAAGTCTAAAACCAAGTGTTCGATGTAAATGATCTCTGGATCTTCTAATATGTCTGGATAAAATTTACGGACTAGAGAGTTAGACAAAACTTGAATTACTAGATTGGGATGTTTTTTAATCTCGGCAATGACTTCTCTTAGATTCTTAACAAGGCCGGGCTCGCCACCTAGCAAGCAAATGCGTGTTTTGTAAGGACTCAGTCCATCTAAAATAGTTCTTACAAAGTCCATGTCTACATGGAGATTCCTCATCTCAAGAGTCCATGCAGTACAATAGTAACACGACTTATTACAAGACTTTGTTAGATAAAAGTCAACGGTGCGATAGTCTGATCCTTTTAGATCAGCCAGTGTTTTGATCATTTGGTGTCCTGGATATTTTTATATTGTTAATAATTGCGTTTTTTAAACAAAGGATGTTGGTATTTTGCTTGGGCCATTGGTGAGAATATCAAGAAATATATCATTTAGTGATAGTAATTGATCTTTTGTTTCTTCGTCGTTGAGTACATTGTCTATAATATAATTAATTAAAAATTTATGGACATTGGTTTCAACTTCGAGGTTCTGTATTTGCCTAACATCCTTTATCCAATATCTTGACGCTATATGGCTTATATTGCTGATTTTATTTATATTGCTGATTTTTTTTAAATTTAAATCAGAAACGTATGCATCAAAAACTAAATTTAAATCTCTATGACATTTGACATAATCATCGGTTCTGGTTGGATAATTATTTTTCTGCCATTCTACAACTGCTTCAATGACTGTTGATTTACTATCAATTAATTTTCTGATTGGCGCTTCTATTATTTGTTCATTCTTTACAAAGTTTACAATTCGTGCGTAATCTGGCCTAGTATCTAACAATTCTAATCCAATATACGTGTCTCGTACATATTTTAGTCCCTTGCCAATTGTCACCACAAAATCTGGGCGATGGTCTAAGAATTTCCATTCATCTTCTTCCCAGTTCTCTAATTTTTTAGGAAAGCATAGTACATACGACACATCTATTCGATATTCTAAACATAGCGCAGCAAAGGTATTGGTAAACATCCCGATCTCTAGAATTGCATTGGTATAATGTTCGTCTATCTTAGTAGGATCTATTTGTGAATAATTTCGCCCTTTACTGATCATATGTCGTTGAAATGGATTTGGTTGATCCTCAACTCGTTGTGTAAATATCAATAGGTGCGAGCAAGTTACTATGTTGTGAAATCTTGGTAATTTGTCGCCAGGTCTATTATAATCGTCTTGGTTATATTCGTGATAGTAGGCTTTTTTATAAATTTTGTTTTTTAGATCTTGCTGATCGGGGCCTAGTACATGAACTTTATACGGCATAAAATTATTTTTTGACGGAGTTACCTTCCAAGTTCTTTCTAGCAAATCGCTTATAAGAGATTCCGGTATATCTGCATTTTGATCGTACTCTTTTACATACTTGTATTTTTTATAAATGTCGTCGATCATATCATTCTCCCGAATGGAATGTTGTTATGGTGCTTACACTTGGTTTATTTTCCCAATGCATACGTTTGGGATTTTTGCTGTTGCTTCGAAACCAATCTCGCACATTTGCTACATAACCTAGTTGTACAATCATCAAAGGCTGTTCTGTAATACAAGGCAGAGAGCTCCAATCTAGCCCGTGCTTGTTGCCATTCTTTCTATATACTCCAGCTTGACCTGCCCATTGCCATTCCGGGAATGATCTTATGTAGGATATTCCTAGATCGTTTTCTAAACATAGGCCTGCCAGTGCTTGTACAAACATCCCAACTTCAATGCAGGTTAATTTGGTATTGCATAGTTCTCTGAATCTTTTTTCGTCGGTTTGTGTAAATCTGCTGTAGTCGTCGTGCAGGTTGGAATATTCTTTAACAAAATTATTTGGTTCTGCAAGTCTTTGTTCAAACACCAATACCCATGGTGATATTCTTCTATCCTTGCCCTCTTCATCGAGAATATATTCTGTTATGTTTTGCACTCCATTAAAAGATTTAAATTCTCCGTTGTGATTTGCATCATCCCAGTGATTCACTGATCCTGTTTCGTATAAGGTACAAATCTGTCCAACGATTTCTTTTTCTTTTGGATTGTCGGGGCCGAACGCATGAATCTTAAAAGGAAACAAATTCTGCTTAGAAGGACTAATATTAAGTGTGCGCTCAAGCAAATTTTCTATTAGTTCCTTGCTTGGCAGTTTTTGCTGATCCCAGGCTGCACGAATCTGCCTTCTTTTCGAATATAGATTTTCAATCCCTGTTGTCGGTCCATCGGTAAGAATATTAAGAAATACATTGTTTAGAAATAGTAATCGATCTTTTGTTTCTTTGTCTTCGAGTACATTATCTATAATATAATTAATTAAGAACTTATGGACGTCAGTTTCAACTTCGAGATTGTGTATTTGTCTAACAGACCCTACCCAATATTTTGATGCTATATAACTTATACTACTGATTTTATGTAAATTTAAATCAGAGATATATGCATCAAAAACTAAATTTAAGTCTCTATGGCATTTGGCGTAATCATTGGTCCTATTAGGATAATTATTTTTCTGCCATTCTATAACTGTTTCGATGACAATCTGTCTGCTTTCAGTTAATTTTTGAATCCCTGTTTCTATTATTGGTTCATTCATAAAATTTTTCCATTTAATGTTACTCTAATATTTTTTTCAAAACTGGGAAACCTCCAATGTTCATCCGGCTCGCCGTTTCGAACAGCTTCATGAACATCTTTGTTTAATGCTTCAGCGTGTAATCTACGATCAACATCAACATTTGGATATCCAATCCCCACTAACAGTTTTATTCTATTATTTACACCAAGCAATTGTCTAACTGGATCTTCATCTATGGCTGAGCATATACCAGTTTTATATCCTAACAGGGTCGCAGACAGTATGAGTTCACCTACGCTAATCCCGATAGAAACATTTATTTGTTCTTCGTATAGTGTCATTGCATTACTATCTCTATTCTCTTTTGCGGCAGTGTGTGTTGCAGATCTTGTCCTGCCCTCTTCTCTTACATATACGAATAAAACATTTGCAAGTATTTGAGAATTTTTTACAGACAGTGTGTCATCTTGCCAGTATTTTCCGTTTTCGTCAACTCCAAACCTTCTTGTTTGTCCAGGTGATCTGCATGTAAATTTTTTTGTATTATCGTACACCTGTTTAATTATAGACTGATCAGTGTATATCTTCAATGAATAATGTGTTTCATTTTGTTTAGAAGGAGAATTAGCAGCAGCGTATATCAGTGTTTTTAAATCTTGTTCTGGAATAGTTTTAGATAGGTCGTAGTTGCGCTGTGCTCGTTGTGCTATGTCTACTGCTTTTTTTATTTCTTCATGCATATAATTCATTACGTAAAGTGTTTATAATATTTTTAATTTCGTCTTCTGTTAACCATGCATGTATTGGCAATGATAAAATAGTTTCAGAAACCAATTTAGAATTTACACAATCGTCTTTTCTATAGGCAATGTTGTTGTACATTGTGTTTATGCTCAACGACTTTTCATAATGAACCGAAGCACGAAGTGCATTTTTTACTCGATCCCTAGTTTGTTTATCCTTGAACCTTAATGTATATTTGTGATAATTATGATTTAGACCCGGTGAATCTGTTTGTGTATACACTGGCAAATCTTTAAACGCTTCGTTGTATTGACGAGCAATCTCTTGACGTTTTGTCTGAGTCTTTTCCATACTTTGCAATCGTAGGTCAATGACTCTTGCATTGAGAACATACATTCTAGAATTGAAACCCAGCATTTCAAAGTCGTCGCCTTTGCCATGACGTCTAATTTTTTTAACTAACTTTGCCTGTTTTTCGCTGTCAGTTAATAATACGCCACCACCGTTAATGCCTGCAATGACTTTGTTGCTGTTAAAACTATACACGCTACAATCTCCAATGGTGCCTGCCTTTGTGCCATGTAGACTTGATCCTAAACTTTGTGCCGCATCTTCAATAAATGCAATGCCTTTTTCTTTACAGAACTCTTTAATCGCAGTAGTATCTGTCATATTGCCAAAAAGATGAACATACACAACAGCCTTGACCTTTTCGCTGTACATTCGTTTAACACTGTCTAGATTCATGTGGTAAGAGTCTAGATTGATGTCACAGAATACAGGTGTTGCACCTACTGCACTAATACAGGCCGAAGACGATATCCAGGAAAAATCAGTTACCAGTACTTCGTCACCCGGTCCTATGCCGTAACTCAGTAATGCAAAGTGCAATGCATCTGTGGCATTTGCCACTGATACAGCATACTTTTTACCTACACGCTCTGCAAAGGATTTCTCCCACTGTTCATTGTTTTCGTAGTTGAGCTGTGACATAAACTTGTCGAATAACTCTAGGTATGCTTGTTTATTTTCTTGGTACTCTCGATCCCAACCGTCATATGATGTCATAGTGATTCCAATTTTTTATGTGATAACTTTCGCCAGTCGTTAAGACTCTTAGATTTATATCCCCAATACTCTTTTTTAACTCGCTCTTGAATATATTTTTTATCAGGACTTGTTAGTTGAAAGTCTACGCTTTTTCTAAGCAAGGGATTGTCTGCGCTAAAACCTCTATTTGTGTTTATGAATAATAGACTAAAATCTTCTTCTTTGGCTATTTCTATCGCACGATCTATTTCGTGCTCGTTGTAGCCAAAAATAATGTATTGCCAGACTATGGTATGTCCTGCATCCCTGCCTTGCTTCATTCGTTTCCAAACATCGTCAAAGTTTGAACCTATCCTGTACAATTCACTCTTGTTGTCAATTCCGTCTACACCAAAGTACCATGCGTTTTCTCCCACGCCATAGCTGTAGGCTTCATCCCACCAAGCATCACTTTTGCCACTTCCAACGGTTGCAATTCTAATTGCCTTGCCTTGCCCGCTACACATTTTTAAAATGTTTAAGAAATTAGGATGATAGATAGGATCAGATATCTGTCCGCAGAAAGTGATACCATATTCGTAATAATCAAGTATTTTTTTAAAATTATGTTCTTCTAGATCAAAGGATCTACGAATCTGTTCTTGACTTGTTGTTTTTTGACGTATGCATTGAGGACATTTGAATACGCATCGATATGATGCATCAACATTGGGTCGAACAAACCGTTGATACTTTACATATTCATCAGTTATTCTTGCCATTGGCCTGCTCCTTGATTTCAGCTCTTTCCTCGGCCCTAACTGCATCTTTATCTATATCAACACCGCATTTCTTTTTACACATGTACGAAGCATTTTCAGGCCTAGTTAACAGTGTTTGAAAAAAGTTTTCCCATTGATCTGATGTAAAAATATCTTCTAATCTTTCGTTATTAGATAACAACAGTTCTTCATCCTTTAGACCGCACATTTTAATATACCGATAAACCGGAGGATCATCTAACCAGCAACAGGGCAACATAAATCCGTCTGATGTATAAGCTGCTCCTTTGTTATCATTTGAAGTGTAGTTTAAACACTTTGGGTTTATTTTCATTTGAGTTTCTCTATAGCATTTAATATTGGGGCAACATCGAGCTTTTTAATATCACGTTTATAGTATACGCTGCCACCATCGTGTATCGATTGGTCTCTAAGATAGATCAATCCTTTTCCGTAGTACTTGCACTCTTGTACGATTCTAGGAGCAGGATCAAACGTTTCTTTGACATAGACATAGGTATCAAAAATACCCAACAAGTTTTCTATTGGTGCAAATACATTATTGTTTTTAATGTTAACATATTTTTCACGGTATGTCAATATCCCATTGTCTGGAAATTGATCAATAAATTTTTCTGCTGTTGCATAGTATTTGTCATTGGTTCCCTGAAATAGGTATTTGAATTGAATGTTATCAGTATGAGGTTTGTATATGTCAAAATAGATGGTTTTTTCAAAATGTTCGCCAACACCGTTGGAATAAACTTCTGTGTCACATAAATCAATGATTTTCTCCGGAGAGTAAAACTCCACTGCTTTGGGATAGCCTTCGGGATGATTTTCGGAATACACAGAAATTATTTTGCCTGCAAATAATTTTCGCAGTGTAGATTGTTGCGTTTCTTGATATCGGGCAAACTCTTGCCAGCTTGAGGTCATCATGCTTCTGCCCATGATCAGCGTTATGTCGTCTTTTGCCGGAGTGAAATCATCAAACACTACATTTTGGTTGTGAATGTACTTGTTGTCAATGGCGCTGATGTAATTTTCTTTTGAGAATCTTCTATGACCAACAATAACCAATCGGGCTGCTATGCCTAGAGAATTTAGATACGAACAATGTTCGTAGCTATAATACAATAGACCGTCAACGGGCTTGCTGGTGCATACAATATTTAAAGTCATCTTGGTTATTCAATGTTAGATATTTATCTTAGATTTGTTCAGATCTAAAATAAACTACCCAGTTAATAATAAATAATTTGGTCTAACTATTATGAAACATTTTGATCAAATCAATCCTCAACAGATATTATCTAATGGTATAACAATACATAGTTCTGGGACCAGCGGTGAGCCCAACGCATATTTTCAGTCTCCTGATAAAATAAAAATTGCCAACGAACTTGCACGAGATCGTCAACAGATAGTTAAATCAAGCAAAGTCTATACTTGTTGTAAAATCACTCATGCTGGTGGCCTGCTTGCTCAAACATTGCCTGCTTTAGAAATTGGAGCAGAAGTTGACATTGAAGATTTTAATGCATACGCCTTTGTTAAAAAAATAAAAAATTACACTCATTCTCATATAACTCCTTTACATGCCCGAGCAATAATGATGACCAAGGGATTTCATAGCTTGGATTTAACAGGAGTATGGATAACCTGTGGTGCTGATCCAGTTACCTGGGATATAATAGAATCATTTGTGACCAAAGGCGCAAAGGTTTTAGCCAATTGGGGAATGAGTGAAATTGGTCCAATTGCTATTAACACGTTATTTGACAGCATAGAGAAAGTTCATTACTATAAGTCTCTGTGTCCTAGTAATGCAACAATACTAGGAGATGTGGCGGCATGTGATTTTAAAATAGTAGATAGCGAGTTGTGGGTTCGGGGCGGCATATCAATCTACAATGATTGGTACGCTACTAAAGATATGGTAGTCAGCAACCAAGGAATACTGTTTTATCAGGGTAGAACAAACAAGGAGGTGGATTTGTGGAATCCAGTCAAGGGCTAACAACTGTTGAATTTACATCTGATCAAATATCAGCTGTAGAAGAATTCTGTAGAGCATGTGAACTTGTTGGATATAAAAATAACATCAGCGTTAAATCCATGCGGTTAGATTGGTGCTTGAATTTAGGAGGACAGTTCTTCTTAACCTACAGCAATGACAAAATAATTTCATTGAGTGGATGTCACCCCTTGCCCGAAGCAGGTGAACATGTTTACAGAATACTGTTTAGAGGCGCAACATTGCCCGAATATCAGAACTTACACGGAACACTAAGCAAAACTCATATGAATTCTATTCCGTTCTACTATCATGTACCGAAACAGATATTGTGGGCATTATCTGCAGGTTATACCGACTATGCAATTACAACAAACCACAACAACAAAGACGGAATTCAGTCAATGAATAAAAGTCATCGAGTATTTAAACTGCTTGAGAAACAGCATATGGTAACTTGTCTGCATGAAAATCTATGGTTATTCAATAACGCTCAAAGTGTTTGGAGCGTAAACGTAGATAACTATAACATTGCTAGAAATAATTTTAAAGAAAGAAATGGACACGATATTTAATAATAACAATTATCTTTTTATATTGGCCAACCAAGGTGCCGGCGGACATCGGTTGGGGAGAATAATCAGTTGTTTTAATAGTGTCTATTGGTACAGTTCTAAACACAACGGAATTGACCCTTGGGATGTTTTTTTAGACAACACCATTGCTGGAAAAGACATCAGCAAATATCATTATGACCGAATCATGGATAATAAAACAGTACCTATTCTAGGGGAAAGAATATTAAAATGGTGGAACTCGGAAGACTGGGATAAATTTTATAACACAAATTGGTTGACAGAATTTAAAAAAATCACCTTGCCTGCCAACATGATTATCCATTGGGTATTGCATGATACTCCGGCTGAGCTGCATAGAAAATTTCCACAGGCCAAAATTATATCATTGATAGACACTGATATAGATTCAGTCACTAACCGATACATGCAAACTACAGCAAGATTTCCCTGTGCTATAAATCATTTTAATTTAAAACCATCTTATAAAAATCAGTACGCACAGTATGTAGATGAATTAATCAATCCAACAGAACAACAGCTTTGGTTTCAAATTAATAAAAATTCTACTGAAACGGATTACATCAACTACATAAAAGAAAACCTAACACTGTTGAACAATGTTAGGCAGTCTTATGTAAACAAAAATTATCTAACTGTTACGTGGGGAACATTAGATATTGGCGTTCTTAAAAGTTTTTTAAACGCCAGCGAAATTGATCAATCTTATAAAAAACTGTTAGATTGATTCTAGTACAGCTATTCCAATAGTTCCTGTACTTTCTAAATTTAAGGTATAGTCAGCATTGAAAACTGATGCATTAACTCGTTGATAATTTAATGTCAAAGAATTGGCAGCAATGAAAGAATCAATAGTTGTTTTTTGTCTAGCAATAATAGCTGACATCTCTTGCGAGGTTGCAAATTTTTCAAACACAATTCTTCTTTCTGGGTCATCTAAATTGCTATCTGTAAAAATAAAAGTAGCAGAGGGATATGCCAAATAAATTTCGTTTATATGGTCTGGAACCCTCCAACCCATGAATATAGTTGCAACTGAAATAGATGTAGTAGACTCTTGCAGCATGAGACTAATTTTATCTAGTGTTTCGGCTGCCGCCTTTGTTCCCGAATCATTAATTCTTTCTGGAATTCCTATGGTTCTTAAACTGACGACTTGATTGTTTTCTCTGTAGGTATTCAACAGGTTAGTGGCTGCAATTGTTGTGCCTGTTCCCGGTGTTCCTACAATAAAATAAATTTTTGACATACTATCCCCTAACATATAGAGTATTTAGCTTAAACAATTTCAAAAAATGCAACTTTGATTGTGTCTTTGATTATTGGGTCAGCCTTTGGTTCTATAACTCTTGTATCTGGAAATCTAGAATGAAGCCATTGTCCAGCGGAATCAAAGTCCCACCATTCAATACTGTGCTTTTTAGCAAATTCTAAAACCAGATCGCTTTCTTCTTTTATCTGCTTTGACATTTTCTCAGGACCTTCATACCATGTATATATGGGATAATGTATATCCCATCCCCCCATACTATACCACCAATCTTCTGCGGCTTTTGGTTCACGCCATATCAGCAGCATCTTATGGCCTTTACAGTTTTTCCATATCCAATCTAGATTGTATGCAAACCAATGGCTTCTAATCAGCTTGTTTGGTCGTTCTTCATCTGTGAAAGGTTTAAAACATTCTTTTAAAAAAGATTCTGTTGTGTAGTTTTTAGAAATATTGTCAAACCCGTGGCCGAAATCATGATATGGACCAAAATAAGATCCAACATGAGTTGTTTGTTGCCATGAGGTATCGGTTATATTATAATGTCGGCCTGCATGTTCCTCAGGCATTTTATAAATTTTTTCGGTGGTTTCATCAGTTTTATCAAAATAAGGCATTATTCTTTTTAATCGATTACTGATCATGCTCCAGCATGACCCAGGCGCTCCTGTGGTAAAGACCAATGTATGTTTTTGCATATTAGGTTATTTCCGTATAAATGACTGATATTTTGTTTACATTGTATTCGACGGCTGGCGGCCTGTTAGTTTGAGTGATTTCTTCTCTGCCAAATTTTTCTAGCCACCATTCTTCACAATATGTTTCCCATTTGAGATTTTTTTCTTTGGCAAATCTTAATAAGCTGTTGTTCTCTTCTATGATCTGCTGGGTTATTTTTTCATTATTTTCATACCAGGTGTATACGGGATATTTAATATTCCACCCGCCTATTTTCTCCCACCAATCAATTGCACCTTGACTTTCTTTGTGAATTAGGAATAGGGTATTTCCTTTACAATTTTCCCATAACCAATCTAAATTATAAGAAAACCAATGGCTTCGAATACATTTAGTCTGACTGCCGTCATGGTTAAACGGAAGTCGACATTCGTTGTAAAAACTTTCTAAGGTATAATTATTTGGAATATCGTCGAAGCGTTCACCAAATTCATTATAAGGTCCAAAATAACTTCCAAGGTGTGTTCTATTGGTATCCTGTGTGGGATCTCGGTGTGGTGCTAGATGATGGCGGGATCCGTTGATATCTGATAGATCGTGATTTAAAATAAGTTTAAGACGATGAGAAAGCATACTCCAGGAACTTCCGGGCACGCCAGTAACAAAACAAAAATTAGGATTGATCATCTTGGAATAATAGGAGGTTGGTCATGTACTTTATCAAACATGTTAGTTTCTTCATTCCATCGATATCTGGTATCAGGGGTTCCTTCTTCGTAAAATTTGTACGATGATTCAGTCATATATCCTGTTAGGTGCAAACTAAATCGTGGCTTCATGCACATATTAGCAGTACCGTGTGGCATGTGCATCCAGTCCCAAGAAATACATTCTCCCTTGACCCAATGAGTATATGAAGTATTACCAAAGTTCCAAACATGCCCAGGAACCCAATCTTCTAAGAATATAGCGAATCGTCTGAATCGATGCGTCTCGTATTGCAAGGCCGTGTCGTTCTTCATGATATTCATATATGTATCATAGTGATTGTTAGCACATTGCATGGGGCGCTGTATATGAATCAATGAATAACCGTCTTCTCTTAGAGCGCCTTGATGTGCCTTCTCTTCATCTAGACCAATATAATCTCTAATCTTTGTACACCACGACCCCATTGGAGCTGAATCAAATATCTCATGAGAACTTGCATCAAGTCCGTGTCTTTCAAACTCTTTTACTGTAGATGCTTGGTAATGAGGACTTCCGGGCTTGTCATATCCCTGAGTACCGGTTCTGGTAATCCAGGTAGTAGGATGAGACCGTTCCAGTGCTATCGCAATATCATCAGAAAAATCAATGCCCTCAAATACTCCTAACCGATCAATCACACTGTCAATAGGATCGGGACCCCAACGCATTTGATCATAATTGGCATAACTTTCACAGTGATCCCATCTACTTACAATGCCTTTGGTCATCCTAGGATGACTATCTGCTTTTACTAATTTTTGTTCACGTAACTCGCGCCACTTGGCAAATTTTTCATCTAGTTCTCGTTGCTCTTGTAGGTACTGATCCCACGGTTTTTTAATAATTATTTTTTTACTCACTTTGTTTCCTCCAAGTCCAACTTTGTCTTTTAAGTTGTTGCATTAAACTATCTTTAATTTTTTTTGATTCTAACCAATGATTATCTTTAACACCGGTATCAACCTGATTTCTTTTCATTCTTTCATATTTCTTTTCTAATAGTTCTAGAGGTGCTGTGGCATTATAAGTCCACGGTTCAACAACATATTCTAAATTATATTTTTCTGTAATTTCGTTTCTAAGTTGATCGTTCCAGGGATATCGAACAGCGTCTTTGTCGTAGATTGCATGGTATTCTTTAGAAAATTCATCATTGAGCATTACACGCATCTCAATCAAACCACCAGGTTTAACCCAGCCAATGACTTTATTGATATTGGCAAGAATATATTCTCTACTGATATATTGTATACTTCCTAGACATAGCACAGCATCGGCACTGTCTGGTTCAAATTGTGCATCGAGAATTGCACAGTTTATATCAACATTTGGAAATGGACTTGCATCAAAACCTATCAAATTTTGAATGAATGGTTTATGTTGGTTCTTTCCGCAGCCAGCATCAATTACCAGAGTCGGGTTCAACGCATTTACTCTAGCATACATTTCTTCAAGGCCTGCATTCTCTTGAAATTGATTCCCCATCCAATCTGACGGTTTATACCGTTCAGGAAGAGTAGTTTGATAGTACAAGTCACTCATTTATCTAGTAGCCCATATTCCATCCAGGCCTGATATTCTATCACTGGAATTTCGTAGGTGTTCTGTGCTTCTTTTAAAAATTTAAGAGTTTTATCTGTGACAACACCTGTGGTTAATAAACTGACTCTGGGAGTTAATCCAGCGTTGGCAGAACTATGAGGAACATTTTTCCAATCAAAGGTGTGTATATCACCGGCACGCCAATGACTGTAGGTGTAATTACCGTACTGTGCAAAATGTCCTTGATCCCAATCAGTAAGCTGTATCATAATACGCATGACCTTTAATGGATCTTCTGGGTTGACTTTTTGTAATTTATCTATGTGTTTGGTAAAAACCTGACCAGGCCATTGTACATGTATTCTATCAAACCTATTTGTCAGCCCTATTTTATCACACATTTCTCTGAATACAGGTTCTAGTTTGTATTCAAAATTGGCAATGGTCATGTTGGGGTCAGCACCGGCTGTACTGAGATCATATTCTTCTTTGTCAATGTGTTTATTAGGTTTGCCATCTTCGGATCTAGTTCTCCAAGTCACTGGCTGTGCAGATTTAATTACTTCTGCAAGTTCGTATTCCCAGTTGCCAAGAAATCTTCCTATTCCTTGTACACAATCCCACCTTGCATCAGTTTTCCAATTGTCAAAATGATATGCTGATTTAGCTTTAAGCATTTCCCAATTACTTTCAGATGTTTCCATGTTCTTTTATCCTCTTGGGATATTTAAGTAAAAAGATGGCCGAAGATAAAATAATCTATTATAAATGTGGTCTCGGCACCTATGAATACTGCCAGCCAATAGTTTCCTATTTTATTCCAAATAAATCTTATATACCACCAAGCTGCTATAACTCGCAGAGTGTAGAGTACATCGGACTTTAGATATTCAACGACATCAGGTAACTCTAAAGCATTGAAGTAATGTCCAAAGACAAAAGTATCGTAGGCAAAACTCAGCTGTGCCATAATAAACACAGCCAAGTAGTAGGGCAGATATTTGCTGAGTATTTTTACTATGGGCCCGCTGACTATGAGTCGGTAGGCCACATAGATTATATTTGTAAGAATTAATTCCAATTAATTTTCTGGTTTAATTCTCTGTGCGATCGGTTGCCAAACTCGGCGCAGGCCAATCATACCATTCTTTAGGCCTTGTTCTGTTTGCCATTCTGGTGTAGCAAACATGAAGTTTTCTTTAAACTTTTCTTGTACTTCGGGATGCTTGCTGGCTGCATTAAATTGTTCTCTATACCATTTGGCAATTTCTGGATCAGTGCCGGGCGGCAGAACAATGTTCCAACAACCGTGTATGCTTAGACCCGGTACAAGATCTTTCATTAATGGTGCTTTCTCTAAACCAGCTAGAGGAAAATCGTTGGCAATACCAATTAGTTTTAATTTTCCACTTTGAACATGAGGATAGCCTACAGTAACTGGGGTAACACCAAATTCAGCATGTCCGCCCATGACATCTAGCAGAGCTTGAGCTGGACCTTTGTACATAGGAGTTTCTACCATGTCGCCGCCTGCGACTTTGAGATTGGTAGTTAGGTATTCAACTGCTAGTTTGTGACCAGCGCCGCCAATGGCAATGTTGATCTGTCGGTCTTTTTTCTTGATAGCATCTATGAGTTCTTTGGGAGTATTGATCTTGCTACTAGGATGTGCCCAAAATGCCAATGGGCTTCTTGCAATATGTGTTACATGCACCGCCTGCATCATGTCGTATTTGGCCACCTGCGGATACCAAACTTCCGGGGTGACCCATGCACTTTGACAAGCAGGTACTGCTAGAGTCTGTCCATCATTGGCTGTTTTGTTAAACAAATGATTCATAGCAATGTTTCCATCTGCGCCAGGCATGTGCTGTGGTTGGAATTTTACTCCAGGATTGTTTTGCTCCACAACACTGGCCAACAATCTAAAACTAATTTCGTTGCCTGCACCAGGGCCGTTAGGTAGTATAAAATTAACTGTGCCTCTGGGTTGCCATGCTTGTGCGGCAGTAGTAACTAGGGCTATGGCCAATACCATTAGGCCTTTCGTGAACTCGCTTTTAGTCAGCATTATTTGTCTCCTTGATAACTATATATGCTTGTAGAATAAAAAAATTTAAAGAATTGAATATTTTTTACTATCTTACAGAATTATTTACCTAAAGAGGAAATTTTTAATGAATACCAGAATTTTTAATATGATTGCAGAAAAATTAGAGTCAGCCTTTAATTTGCCCAAATATCAATCTGTTAGAGATTCCCTGTCTAAAGACATTGTGGTCACTGACTTACCATGGACTCCTGCCCGTTTTCTCAAATTTGAAGATAGTGTAAAAACTGAACTGCAATTTACCAGTATTGATTTTACCGGCAATCTAGAGGCAGTGGTAGATAGATTAGACAAACGATATCTCAACAGATTCTTTGGGGAAATTTGGAAACCAACTACAGAGATCTATCAATACAGTGGTTGGGGACTTGTTGAGGAAATCAACAAGGCAGATCCTAAAGCTGTCCTAGACTTTGGCTGCGGGTATAATCCATTCAAGGGTCGCATTAAGAATCTAGTGGGTATCGATCCCTACAACAACTGTGCTGATTACATGGTTGACATTCTGGAGTTTAAGGTTGAGTCCGAGAGCTTTGATCACATCATAGTCTTTGGCAGTTTGAACTTCAACAGCCGAGACGAAATTGATGTGCGTTTTGAACGACTAGTCAGCATATTAATGCCTGGTGGTAAAATGTATTTTAGAGCCAATCCAGGTATATTATGGCCTGCCGGCCCGTATGTGGATATATTTCCTTGGACATTTGAAGTGGCCTACGAACTAGGGCATAGACATAATTTAGAACTGCAAACTTTCAAGAAAGACAACAACGATCGCTTGTATTTTGAGTATAAGAAAAATTAATAAATTAAATTGTTAATTTCTTGAAGCACTGTTTTGTAATCTGCCTTGAATGGTATTTTTAACAAATATCTAAAATCCGAAACATTGTTCTCAACGCTGTGAGATGTTTGTAAATTTGCTAGAATGGGGGCAATGTAAGGAACCACAATCTTGTTGCCGTTTTGCCAAAATTCAATATTACTGTTGTCTGATATACCAAACAGTATGGCCGATTTGAATTCCCAGTCAGTATGCGGATGTAACCTACTAAATGGATCGTATCTTAAGAATTCCACAAGCCCGTGTTCTATTTTTAATTGATCTAATATTAAATTTAAATTAATGTTGGTATCTTTGAGATAAACATGTTTGTAGTTTTTAACAATCTTTCCTCTAGGATTAACCCAGTAATGCCACAGCTCTTCGGGAATTAAAGATATTTGATTTTTTAAATTTTCTAAATCTATTTTTAGATTATTTAGATATTGATACATTGTCTAGTTTTCTAACATTCCATATGGCAATACTTACATCATCAGTTCCTTCGGTGTGCTGAATATGTCGGTCTACCCAATCTCGTTGAACAGAATCGGCAATTTCATCTACAGTCCAGTTGAATGTGTCTTTTAAGAAATCGCGAGTAAATTTTTGAGGAACGATGTTTTTCTTCTTGCAAAAATCCAACATCAATGTATTATGTTCTGCAATCATTGACTTCATGGTATCGTCATCTTTGTAATAAGGGCGATAGTTAGGATATGATATATTCCAGCCGCCGGCTCCAAACCAACCCTGTTCGCATTTATGGTTGGGTCTGAATACCATAATGATAGGATTGTCTGGAAATGTCTCTGAGATAAAATCTAAATGGTGACTTAAAAAATGGCTTTTTACCAACAGATTTCCGTAGGATGCGTCTGCCCATTCTTTGGTAATTTCTCGAACTATTGAATTTGAATCTAGTACGGACAATCGATCCCAGTGTTCTCCAACTCCGTGTCCTGGTCCAAAATAAACTCCAGTGTGAGTAATACTTCTTGCTAGGGGTGTAGGGCCGGTGTGTGTGTATTCTCGCTCAGGTGTCCTGTCGGAAATATTAAAATTCAATTGCTGGATTGCTTGTAAAATATTAGCGGTACCTGACCACTTGCTGCCGGGAGCACCGGTAAACCAAATTAGATTATTCATTCTGAAACTTCTATAACGATGTGAAAGCGATCTCTATTGGAGCAGTTCATGGCAGTATGAAACTTGGTAGTGTCAGTCCACCAATAGACACCTTGATAAAGATGCATTGATTCATTATTGATTACCATAAAATTATCACTTTGAGTAATCAACGGAACATGTATTCTTGGAGTGAAATCTCTGTGCCAATCGTAGCATACTCTTGAGCGCACACGCATCACTCTTATTCTGCCTATGATCCTAGGAGATAGCTCATCTAAAAATGATCTCAACCACGCACTGTTGTACGAGTCATCTCTCCAGTGATTCCATTCTTGCAGTTTTACTTCACCTCGAGTCCTACCTTCGCCAAAATCTAAATTTCCATTAGAGTCTATACGGCCACTGAGACCAAACTGATCTACACCAGTTTCGTTCATGTGTTGAATTATAGGCTGGAACTGTAGCAATGCCTGTTGGAGATTTATTTTACCCAGTATTTTAAAATAATCACTCATTAATTAATTAAACAGTTAGTGCTGCCATAAGTTAAAAACCTCGTAGTCTACGAGGTTTTAAAAACTGCTGCTCTGCTTTTATTTATGAAACAGCATAACCAGGAACTACATAAGTGACTCCAGCAAGTTTGATTTGAAAGTAAATGCTTGGAGTTGCTGGCAGTGGGCTAGCTATACCAGCTGCACCAACTGTAGTCTGTGTAGCAGTAACAAGGTCTATAAGTCCAGTACCGTTGGGGTTAATTTCAAGGTCTGCATTGGTAGCTGTAGTAGAGATTATGTTGTCTGCTATTCTAATCATTCCTGTATTAAATCCATCACCAGCCGTTACTGCTCCTGCTGTTAAAGCAAGATCACCTGTTGCCATTGTAATGTTTCTGTTTGAGGAAATAACCATCGCTGTGGCAAAAGTGCCGTCGCTGTCAGCTGTTAAAAATCTAATAAGACCTGAGGCTCGTCCAGCGACCGTACCGCTAGCAGCCTCAACTCGAATTTGTGCAACTGAGTCTGTGCTGGTACCATTAAAAGCGGTAAATTCAATCCTTCCGATATGATCATTTGATTGTACTCGTAGAGGAGAAGCTGCGGTGCCTCTTGATCTGAACCACCTCCAGTTAACTGTTGAATTCGCAACGTTGGTATAATTATCACTTCTAATTGGAATGTTGGATTCAGAAGTGCTGACTGTTCTTATTACACCTTCGGTTAATGAAATTGATGTAGATGTAACATTGCCTGTTAAGTCTCCCGTTACATTGCCAGTTAGATCTCCAAAGAATTGTCCTTCTACGGCGTCAACTAATTTTGATGAATCATCAGCAAACACAGAACCTCTCAATTCTCCTACCACTGACCCGATTAGATTGCCAGTTACGTTACCTGTTACATTGCCAGTTAGATTACCAGTTACTGTACCAATTGTGGCATTACCAACAGTTAATCGATTAGTTCCAGGATTGAACTTAAGGTTACTGTTAAGATTGAGTAACTTGTCGCCGCTGAGTGCATCAAAGAAAGAAATATAATGATCTGCACTAGTACCAGTGGTATTAACTGTGATAGTGCTGGCATTAGAACCAGCAGAAGTAGTAATAATACTTCCGCCTACTGTGGCTCCTGCTGGAAGGTTTAGTGTAGAACCGCTGACACTGATGGCCACATTGCCAATCCAAAGAGCATTGGTTCCTTCTGCAAGATACAGCTTACTGTATTTCTTAGTAAACGTACCAATTGAAGCTTCTTCACTAACGCTGGGAAGTATGTTCCTAGTTGTTAATTCGTTGTCTATTGTGACATCTGAATTAAATGTTATCGACGGAGTTACAACAATACCCGAACTATCGGCACTGTCAATTAAATTTGTAAAAATGTTAGCTGTGACATTGGATGCATTAATAGTGGTTGCATTCAGTGTACTTAAACCCAGCGTGTTAGTACTTGGCTGATAGGTTAAACTGGTGTCTGTTCGAATAGACTGGTTACCAAAAGCTGCTGAACTAAAATTAATATAATGTATTGATGAAGAACTATTGGTGTCAACTAATGAAACAGTTGACGCTACAGTGGCAGTAGCGGCCAATGTTGCAGTGTCTGCGTTACCAATTAAAGATCCTCGTAGAACTCCGCTTTGGCCGTCTACTAACATTGTGCTGTCGTTGGCAAATACTGAACCTAGTAGATCCCCACTGAATGTACCATTGCTGGTATTGACCATTACTGTAGAATCTTGGGCTATGACATTACCAGAAATCGTAATATTATAAGTGTCACCTTCGTTTATACCCAGCGGTTGGCCACCGATAGTTGATCCAGTTGGAAAGTTAATAGCTGTTCCAGTGGAAGTAAGTACTGCATTACCTAGATAAATCGATGAACCGCTTAGATATAAATCTCTAAATCTGTTGGTGCTACTGCCAATATCGTAGGCTATGTTTGTGTCCGGAAGTATGTTTCCCTGTGCTACAAAGTTACCGTAGACAGTGTGTGTATCTGCTTCAATGATAATTCCAGAGTCTTCTGCCCAAACACTGCCCTTGAAGCCTTGATCAGCTGAAATTAGACCTTGATAATTTGACAAATTCTGTGCTACTGTGGCCTGCAATCTACCGCCGATATATTGAAATGCAATACCACTGTGCTGACTGTTATCTGTAAAGGACAGTCCTAAAAATAATTCTGCTGTGGCATTCTTGGAATCTGCCACACTGAACGATGTTACCGGTACACCACCTGCTGTTGAACCGTTACCTACAAAAACCGCGCCGGTCGTTGTATCGTAGACTAATTCGCCTACTAGCGGAATATTGTTCAGCCTATCAGCTGTGGGTCCTCTTCTAATCTGTAAAGGCATGCTTAACTCCTGGAATAATCGTATCCTATGTTATATATTTATGCGATCGAATAGTTTCCGGGAATGTAAATTTCAGTCAAAAAAATAGGGCCCGGAGGCCCTATTTAAGTACTATTGTTATCACATAGTGGGTCCGTTTCCACTCTTAAATCCAACACTGCCGCCTTCTGCTTCAATACGTGCGATAACATCTTCAAATAAGATAGGTGCAAAGTCCGGAGTTTGTTCTACACAAACACAGTGATATCGAACATCGGGTTCATCGCTGTACAAGATTTCTCCTGTTCTAGCATCGACCCCACGAGCCTTGCGCACACGATTTGCGTGAGTGTGTCCGTGAATGTTAACTCCAAAACGCCCTAAGCTGTCGCTGTGTACAGGAATGTGGCTTAAGATCATTCCGTTCATAACATGATATGCACGTAACTCACGAAAGTAAGCTCTGTAATCATCGTCACGGAAAATGTCGTGGTTACCGCGGATCAACACCTTGTCTCCGTTCAACCGGGACAATACTTTTAAAGCCTTACGGTTAATAACAACATCACCTAAATGGTAAACTTTGTCCGTGGGCTTGACTCTTTCGTTCCACGCTTTAACCATGGCTTCGTCCATTTCGTCCGGATCTGTCCAAGGTCTTAACTTTGTGACTCCGTCATTGCGAGTAAACTTACATACGCCGGTGTGTCCAAAGTGAGTGTCGCTGACTAAAAATACACTAGGCATACTGTTCTCCTTTTTATTCTATTGCTCTTCGAAAAATTATTTCTTGCTTTGAAAATGCATCTACTTCCCAAGGCATGTTCAAATACTTTGTTCGTTTACTGTACTGTTTTCCGCACCAAACGGCACTTCCGTTTTTTGCAGTTTTTAATTTGCCCTTGGCCATCTGTGCTACATGAACCATTTCGTGTGCCAGTGTTAGCCCAAGCTCTTTTAACTTCATAGGGCTAATCACTACCACATAGCTGTCTAGGATATCAACAGGAACTGTCATACCCATACCGTCACATTCACCGCGAGCAACACGGATCACCACCGCCTTGCGACTGCGTGTTAATCCTAGTTGTTTGATTATTGAAGGCATAAGGCACTCAATAAATTTGCGGGTTTTTTCGCTACGGGCTTCGACAAGATATTCCATGAGTTTCCTTTAAGCATTTAATATATTATAACATCAAATGCTCAAAAAGTCAACCTCAGCACTCTAGATCAATGTGTCGACCCTTGTCCAAATCCAATCGAAGATTTCGAGACACTCGCTCTGCAATAACTTGATCGAGCCTGCGTTCTTCAATTTTTTTGGCATAATCTTGCTCTCGTTGTTTTTCCAAACGAGTCTGATCTAGTCGATACTGTTCTAGATTATGTTTGATAACACTCTGTTCAGCTCTTGAAATGCTCATAGTTCATTCCTAAAAGTACGCCAATCGTCAATGTTGGGCTTTTCATCTGCGTCATAGGTCCAACCCAGGGCCTTCATCATGCGATGCTTGACCAGCAGGTTTGGACTGCGCCAACGGCCTACATCGTCAAAGCCCATCATGACGCCTAGTTCGCAGACAGCACCACTACGGCAAACGCCTGCATAACAATGCACGACCACATTCATGCGATTGTCTAGAGCATGTTGTAGTAGTCGAACAAGCTCTGCGGCCTGCTCATGACTACAACGCATGGCTTCTTCTAGAACCTCATCCTTTTCCTCTACATCAAGGAACTCAAAGTTGTGACGCTCTTTGAATTCATGTTTGGACTCTGGTCGCCAGCTTGCAGGATCAACAATACTGATCAGCATACTGTTAGGGCCAGCCGCATGGTGGAATCCTGTTGGGATGTCAGCGGCTGCTACATTTTCAATCCACGGCATACAGCCTCCTTTAATAGGTTTCTTTTACAACATCAAACTCCGTAGCAGGCCATTTGGTTTTGAACTCATCTGTTTTGATGTAGTCGTTATATCCTTTAGCATCAAAGAACATTTTACTAAACACAGTTTTAAATGTGCCTTTTGGGCTTATGGTCAAATAAACCGATTTTGCCTTGCCTGCCATTCTAGCTCCTTGTGTGTGTTATAACCTGTAACTAACTCGACCTTTTGATAAATCGTAGGGGCTAACCTCTAC